>Ga0164318_10000399_pt1 | contig 32328 bp, 34 predicted proteins | sample GuaBasSedimGuay9_FD_113734 | JGI IMG/M metagenome (GOLD analysis project Ga0164318, IMG submission 113734) | Subseafloor sediment microbial communities from Guaymas Basin, Gulf of California, Mexico - Guay9, Core 4571-4, 0-3 cm | ecosystem: Environmental > Aquatic > Marine > Hydrothermal vents...
ACTGCTTGCTGGCAGAGTGTTATTCATACGTGGGGATGCTCATGCTGGCAAGACAAGTTTCGTTATAAATTTATTTGCTATGGGGCTTAAAACAGGAAATGTGTATCCTATTTATATGGAAACGGAAAAAGCTCCATTGACAAAAGAGAGAGTTATGGAGCTTGGCATTGACTTGGATAGCTTTATTATGCTAGAGCCTTTAGGTTTGGTAGAATGTCTTGAAGAAGTTGAAAGTATTATTCTAACAATAAGGGAGCAACTAGATAAAGCTAAGCAGTACCCTATCTTGATAGGTATAGATAGCGTAAGCGGACTTGCAAATGAAAGTATAGATCCCAATACAGGTAAATTGTTAAGCGGCAGTAAAGCTAGTGGTCTTCATTCAAGGGAATTTAGTTCTTTCTTCAGAAATAAATTGACATTTATGAGCCATAACTATGCATGTCTCATTCTAACGGGACAACTTAAATCCAAAATACAGCAAGGCACATTTGGTGGTTTTGGCGGTGGCTCCGAAAAAACTACTATAGCCGAAGGGGCCATAAAATATCATGCTACATGGCAAATAGATTTAACCAGGCTTAAAAGCACTGAGGCAGGTGCAAGTGCTATTAAATTTAGAGTAACTAAAAATAAAATTAAAGGAACATCTCAAAATAAAGAGATTATACTAAATCTTTATGAAGATGAAAGAGGCTGGGACTATACAGATGCATTTATAGGGCTGTTAAAAGGCAATTATAGTCCGTTTTCAGCAAATGAATTAATAGACAGTAAAAACGGCAGATATGGTCTCGTCGGATATAATGACGGAAAAACTATGCTTAAAGAGGAATTTGTTGATTTTATTTTATCTAATGATGAATTAATTACTAAAATAAGAAAGGCTTGGAAGATAAAAGGATATGATACTGAAGATGCCTAAGTTGTCATTAAAACAAAAACAAATGCTTGAGGACAAGTTTACAAAAGACCCTATTTGGAATATAAAAGAATCATCAGCCAGGGCATTATTAAAAGGCCTTGGCTTCGGATCAACAAGTGCTAAAGAAGCTTTAAGGGATAAATTTGATTTAAAGACTAATGATTTATTTGAGTTGGCTTATACATTATTAAATGAAATATTTTGCAAAAGATATCATTACAAAGGTATAGTGCTTATCCCTCTTGAGAATATAAATAAATTTGATGATTTGGATAAATCAGATAAGCTTAAAAATCTCGAAAGATATAAATATACAAATCTTAATACAGCTGCAATATGCACTGTTCGATTGGGTAAATTATTTTATATTGCTATTATGGATTCACGAGAGCCTGATTTCATGAAACCGCCTTTTTATGTATGGCAAGGTGGTTTGCAATTAAGACTTTATATCCAGAACGTTGAATTATTCAGCAAGAATTTTGGAGATTTAACAGATGTCTTGCAGTAATGTTATTATAAAAAGGAAGTTTGCAAAAGAACCTGTTCCTATAAATAGGGTTCCGCTTATTGAATTTGACGATCCCAATGATGTAGCAGGGATAGCAGCTTTCTTCTGCAGAAAGTCATATTCTGAAAACTGGTTTAATAGAGGGCTATCCCCAATTCAAGAAGGCGATATACTCGAATTAAAAGAAGCTAGATACAAATTTTCCAAATCAGAGGGATCAATACAGGTCCCATATACTAATTTCAAATTAGTAAGGATAAACTAATTATGTTAAATATTTATGTGGCCAGAAGATTAAATGCCGAAATAGAATCGCATTTATCCGGTAATGGTATTACATTCCAAGAACATTATATAAAAGACGACGATTATTTTAGGCATTTTAGCAACAGAGACGCAATTATGGATCTTCATGTAATTGCTTTATATGTGCCAGGAAGTGATCCGATAATGTTGGTTTATTCCGAAGATAATATGGTGAAAGGATTGGAGTACTTCTGGAGAGAGGTTCCTAATATAGCAACACAATATAATCAAAATGTATTAGCAGGATGGCGCATTTTGGATGATATAGCCTTTCTGCATAATATATCAATAGCTAAAAACATAAAAGTACCATTATGGGCATGCAATGCAGTTGACAGAGCATATTCTACGCTTAATATGTATGACTATTGGAACCTTTATAAAAACGGCAGTTTTAAGAATCAAATAGATATGACAGAAGCTGCCTATCTATGGAGTGATAGAAAATATAATATTCCGTATAATGGTGATCTTGGATTACTCGATATGGCTAATGAAAAGACAGAAGAAGAAATAAATAAATTAAGCAATCATATTAAGCAGATTTTTGATATATTTGAAAATGCTGCTAAATTGCATTCAATAGCATGAGGTTATCAGAATGGAGGCTAAAGATAAATCAAAACTTGCTGAATTGGTAATGGCAAATCCTTTGCTGACAGCGAAGGAAAAGCTGCAGCTTATAGATAATAGTAAAAATGCAAAAGCTAATACAATAGCATATTGCCTGTTATGTGCTAAACCTTTTATGGTGCCTGTATATTCCGGCGCATTCGAGCAATTATGCCCGGAATGTAAAAAGACTTATAGGGACTGCGCTGTTCTTGTATGTAAAAACTGCAATGCTGTTATAGCAAGGATAGCGCCTACAAAGACAGATAGTGGTTATGTTATAAAGAAGGGGCAGGTATTACATGCTGATAAATGTAATATATGCAGCCCCGGGCTTACCACATCTACTGTGCTTGAAATTAAAGAATGGGAGGATCATATAAGAGAAAAGAAATTATGGCTACCTTTGAAGAGCTAAATAAAAATTTACTATATGCTGCATATAAAAAAGACTATTCGGTTGTATCAGCATATGATGTTAATTTCGACACCAGTATAAATAGTATAAAACTGACGTATAATTCTCAATGGGAATGGCTTGGACTAAATCCAAGATTGATTGACAATGTGAAAACTGGATATCAGCACCCGATGTTATTAAAGCCGATAAGAAATGATGAACTTATTATCTGCGCACATAATCTGACACATAGGTGGGATTTACTTAATCCTATACCTATTCAAACATACAAGAGATTTGGGGCGCTCGCACAAATTTTTTGTGGGTATATAGCTGCTTTATCTATTATGGAGCGATATAGGGATATTAAATTGTTATTGAGGATACCTATAAGCAAAAAAGTTATTAAAAAACGGGAAGATATAGTTCTCTTGTCTCACGGATTGGCAATTGGACGAGTGTATAGCTTGCTTAATCCTAAATTTATGATTCCTGCACCTTTTTATTCAGGAACATATATAAAGGCAATTTTATTTTGCTCTGTTAAGCCTGGCATATATGATCCTGATTCTAAAAGCGAATATATAGAAATATATGCAGGTATTCCTAAAAATATTTTACATATAGGCGGGACATTTATCAGCAATTTTCTATTGTCTGGTAATTTAAGGAAGTTTTATCCTCTTGTTTGTAGTAATGAATATAAAGTATACAAACGTAATATAATTGAGAATACATCCGATGTTATATTCGATATGGATGATGTAATATCAGTTGCGTTAAAAGAAAAATATTATATTCCACAACAATATACGGAATATTCATTCGATATGATTCTTAACAATTTCGGAGTCAAAAATTGTCAATATCCATCGCTTCCATGTCGAGATTGCTGGTTTTATGATCACGATCTTGACGAAGGGATAAAGCCTCCTTATATAATAAATCAGGGAACAGAAGAAATATTTAAAAAGACTTTCTTAAAACAAATAACCAAAAGTTTTAAGAAAATAAGAAAGTTTAAGAGCTGGAAAGGCAAGTGCCCTGATAGTGCTACGGCAAGACGTAATAACTATAATAAGCGTATTGTTGAAATATTAAGGAAAAGTAAAAAATATAGTTGGAACTAAATAGGAGGATTTTTAAATGGACCAAAAAGCACAACAAATACAAGAGCTTTGGTTAATGCTTGCCAGTATGCAAAGCTCACTACTTGAAAGAGTTGCAGATAGAGTTATTCCTGATAAGCCGCTTGCTGAGGCAGTTTTTTCAAATATAGAAGCGCTTAATGCATTGCAGATTTCATTTGAAACTGCGAAGAAGCCAGATGGCTATGATCAATATTATGCTGAACTCATTTCAATAGGCCAGTCTGAAAAGCCTGAACAGGAAAAATTAAAAGAAGTCCAAAATATAATGGATAAATATAAATCTGTTGTATCCGGGATATTTTTGCTTCAATATAATTTAATGCAAAATTTTATTATTAAATTGTTTCCTATATCTGAAAAGCTTATGACAATTATAAGCTATAATGATATGAAATTATATGAAACTTACAATGAACAAATAGAAGCCGGAATGGCTAAAGGTATTATCCCATTTAGGGTAAAATGCTGGGATGACGAAAAAGGAGCCTGGATAGAATGGAAAAAGTAAAGGTATTAGCAATAGACGGCTCTCTTCGTAATACAGGTGCGCTTATTATAGAAGTAGAGCCTAATGGCAATTATTCTATTATTGATGCAAAGCTTATAAAGACTTCTAAATCAAAAGATAAGAAGTTATATTTTAGCATAGATTATGGCGATAGGGCCAGATCTATAGCTGAAGGGTTAGATAAACTTATAAAACATTACGGTATTCAATATATATGCTCTGAAGCCCCTTCGGGCTCACAATCGTCATCAGGTGCATATTCTGCCGGGATATCAATAGCTACACAAGAAACTATTGCATATGCGAATGATCTTATAATAAATTGGGTTAAAGAAAGAGATGCTAAGAAAGCGCTGTGCGGTAAAATCTCTGCATCTAAGCTTGATATGCAGAAAAAAGCTGCTACTGTATTGCCTAATCATATAATAAATGTCTATTCATCAAAGAAATCATCATCTGGTTTCTCTGGTGAATTTGAACATATTGCTGATGCATTGGGCGTATTTCTTGCTTCACTTAAGTCTTTAGTTAAACTCATGAATATGCTAAATAGGAACTAAAAAGTGAGCTATGGTATATATAATTCAGAAGAAATCGCTAAATTGGCATTATATAAGAAAGTTCTCTCTGTTAAGCCCATAGATTTTAAAACGAAGGTAAAAATAAAACTTATTAATACAAAGAAAGACCTTAATTCACAAGTGGCAAATAATATAAGGCTAATACTTAATGCTATTAATATGCCAGCTAATCATCTTGCTAAACGGGCTAATCTGGCAGTTAATTCAGTGCATAGAATATTAAGGGAAGAAAACGGGATAACTATTTTTACTCTGGAGCAAATTGCAAAAGCATTAAATCTCGCTCCTGATGTATTGCTTAGCAGGGGAAGGCAAATAATAATGCCAATATATAATAAGAGACAACGTGAGTTTTATGAGATTAAAGAATGATAAAATTTTTGTATATGCCAAAATATGAAACGCTTAGAGGTTCTCAGGATAATCTTGAAATACCTGAATATAATGAACCTCTGATACCGGCCCTTCCGCCAGGTGAGCATAGCGTTTCATCATTATTTATATCTGCTAAAACAGGACGCCATTCTTCTATTGCAGTAATAAAAGAATGCGATAATATAGATAATATCTTTGAACAGGCTAAGAATACATTATCAGGACTTCCTGAAAACCTTATAAGGTTTATTGTGAAGTCAACAGCTGTCTGCTCATCAAATATACCTGACAATACAATAGTAACATGTAATATATATCAAAAAGAAGCGCATTTAATCGACAGCACATTAAATGACAGATATGTGTTATGGTCAGATTTTAACTTAAATTCATTCATATAAGGAATAATCAATATGTATATAGATATTAATTTTAATCATCCTATAAATACACAAGATCCACTTATTGCTCTTATAGAACTGAGACGCATTAAAGCTGAAATTGGAGCAAAGCTTGAGGAAGAAGAAAAGAAATTAATCGAAAGTGCTAATAAACAGTGGGAGGATCTTGGTAGGCCTAAGAATTACCATAATGCTATATTAAAGGTTAATGCTCCTTATGTTAAGAAGATTTATCCTGAATGGGTTAATGATAAGAAGGCTGAATATGAAGCTGCTAAGAAAGAAGCTGAAATTAAAGGTGAGGTGGAAGAACAAGTTAGAGAGATAGATCCTAAAAAGCAGCTTCTTATGAGAATTCAGGTTTCAAAATGAAAAAATATATGTTAATTGAATATACCGAGGAAAAAGAAACAAAACTCAAAAAGGACGGAAAGCTGCAGATATCCGGATACCCTAAGGTTATTGCAGTTTATCCGGTTAATATAAGGACAGTGCTAAAATTGCTTAAGATAGCATTATTCGGGAAAATACCAGGATATAAAACCGCAGACAAAAGCAATATACCTACAGAGGTGGTTATGACTGTTGATGCTTCTGCATCAGGTGCTGAATTACTTAATGAACTTACCATATATAAAGACGATAAAATTAAAATAAAGAAACGATAAACAACTCATAGGCATATCTCCTTTTATTTGGCAGGGCTTAATGCCCTGCCTTTTTTTTAGCTTATTTCTCACTTAATTTAGCCTCCTTTATTGTTATAATACAATAGGAAAGAATCGTATGTTGCGATTCTTTTTTTTTTATTTTTAATCCATTAACATAAGGAGGAATCATTATGACAAGTAATGATTTTTTTAACACTCAACCTTGGGATGATGAAAAGGTGCTTGAAAAGGAAAATGTAAAAAAGGCCTTTGATACAAAGCACGATTTGTTATATCTATATACAGATGATGATAATAATACAATGATATTATTGGCGCCTGGTATCGCTGCTTCATTAGAAGCTGAGCAGCGTCTTCGTAAGCATGCAAAGCCAAAATTTTCTTTCCAATTATTGGAAGAAGATGATGATCTATTTCAAGAAGTATATTGTTAATAACTTTAGAATTTCAGGCTATTTGCCTGTTAATAACTTTTTTAACCCACTAACAAAAGGAGGTATCCTATGTCAGACTTCGGTAATCTTGTTATGGTCGAAGCCCTAAACCAAGTAGAAAAGAAAATGGTAAAAAGACCGGCAGAAGAATTGCTGGTCGCAGTGATCTGTCCTAAATGCGCGGGACGTAATTTTTCTTATCTCAAGAACAATGATGTGTGCGCCTTAACAGTTGTGGCTGATTATTCAACGGTTCGCAATACCGGCGAATATCATCCGACTATTGTATACGGCGCAAAGGCTAGAGTGGTTAAATTTCCTAATGGAGCATTTGATATATCTATTGCCCCAACCAGACAGTGGAAGTTTAACTGCTGCGGGAAGTGGCAGTATACAGCAGAAGAAGCTTTTTGTAAATACTGCAATAAGCCAGTAAAGGATTTGGTGCCTGCCAAATTTAAGCTCAATAAAGAGCTTTATAGGCGTGTAAAAAATATTTTGGATAAGCGTAATTATCCGGAAGCTGCATTTCTGCCAGAGCTTTATCTTGCAATGCCAGCAGATAAAGTGCCGGTATCTGTATCTACAGAATTATCAGGCATTGCGGCAAAAGTAAAAGCGTCTTTTAATAGGCGCGGCCAGGCGCTCATCCCATACGAGGTAATGCAAGGAGTACCAGCCCCTGATGCGGTACCTATATTGGTATCCCGCTGGATAACAGTGGGATGGTTTAGGACAGAAGCTCTAAAGGCTGCTGTTCCATACAAACGACAGCTTATTCCAAAGCATATCGGAAAGTAAGCTGTTATGCCGCCATTTAATTGGCGGCTTTTTTTAGCTTATTATCGCATTGAATAATAGGCCTAATTCAAACGCTATCGCATTTTTTGATATATCCTGGTATGATAAAATGGGTCTTGCAATAAAGTGTCTTATTTTTCGTCTTTTCCTACTTAATTTTTATTTAGCCTCAAGTGTAGAAAATTTCTACATATTTTTTTCTTTTTTTAAAATTTCATTGCCTTAAATACTCTCTATCATTGATAGAGAGATTTAAGAATCTCAACTTTTGCGGCTTTAATATATATGGGGTGTGACCCCCTATATATATTAATATTTTGGCTGGCTTGGCATATTTGATGCGTTATTATAATAGTATATATACTCTATAAACATACAGAGCACGGTAGTACAGCTTAATTGGTTATTAGTAGTTAAGTAAATTGGCCTACTTGCCTAATTTGGGCCATTTTAGCTATATTTGATACACATTTTTGTGTATTTTTTTATAAACGGCAAAATTTTCCCAGTTAAAAATTTACATATACTATAGTATATGTAACTGCCCAACTAAGTAGTTGGTTTTTACTATATATCAACGATATATAGTAAAGATGAAAGTTATGAATATATATTCATATAGTTTAAAAAGGCTTATTTATTAGTATAATAATACTAATAAATAATTTTTATACTGCAACATTGGCATATTTGATGCGAGAAATAAGTATTACTCCTTACGTCGTAATACTTATTAAACCTAATACCAAGCGTAGGTAAATAAATAAAGCTTGGATAAAAGTGATTTTTACAGAAATCACTCATTAGAAAGAAATCTGCAATCAAATGGTTTACTCGCATATTTTATCCGGGATTACTATCCCTCTTAATTATTCCAAGCAACTTTCCATTTGTTATTAATTTTTAGTCGCGAATTTCGCTCGTAGCGCATTCATCGAATGCGCTTACTCGACTCTATTCGCAAACCACCGTTATAATTTATTCGCTCTTTCGCGCATTCATCGAATGCGCTCTCTCGTCTCATAAATTATTTGCTCCGCACATCCTCTTCGTAGAGACTCAACGATTTCCATCGTTGAGCCCTACTACATTCGGATGATCTTTTTTATCTCAATTTTTTTTATTTTTTTTTCCTGCCTAACGGCAAGCTAAGATTATAGCTTATGTTTTAATAGCCCATAAGCTGTCTCTGGCAGCATTTATAATAGTCCCTTGTAGTTTTAATCCTAAAACTCTTTTCTTTCGTTTAAAGGCCGTTAGAACGTAAAATAACAGCTATAATTATTTCTGAAAAATAATTTGACTTTCTAAGTTGTGCTATTAAATTATTGTAGCTTGGTTGAATTTTCGTTTATGCAGTGCTATATTAAATTTTAATAAAAAATTGAAGCAGAAGGAATATTAAAAATCATGACTATGATTAAACCAGACATTAATGCTGCCGATCAGCAGCACTTAAATAAGACAGCGGAGGACAGCTTTTATACCTCCGCTACTTTTGATTTTAGGAATGAAAAAAAACATGCTGAAAAAGATATATCAGCAAAGGATTCTGATTGCAAAAAGTGTAAGAATTGTAAATGTTAAAGCGGCTTAGCTGAGCCGTGTTTGCCTGTGGAGCAGTTTGCTAAAACTGTAATGAAGCAGGAAACGCACAATGCGTAGCAGAATGAAAAATGAAATTTAAAAGCAAGATGAAAGGAAGTAATAGGTTTTCGTTTAGAGGGATGACATCAGTGCTTCTTAAGGAAGGGGAAATTTCTCCAGATTTGTCTGTTATAGTTGCATTTGACAAAACATTTAAAAAACTTGTTGCCGAGAAAAAAATAGAACCACTTTTTTCGCCTTCAGAAAAATCATTTCTCAAGGAAAGTGAGTCAATGAATGTATACCAAATCGCTAATCACGCAGCCAAAATTGCAAAGAAGCAAATAAAGAAAGAAGTTCCGAAGCTTGATCCTATAGAACTGGCAAGAGTTGAAGTTGCAGCTAATGTTAGGACTATAGATTCTAAGAAGGCACAGCTCGAATATTTGCAGTCTATAACAAAAAAACTAGTATCAAAGCTGGGCGAGGATAATGCATCGAAAATAGTTGAAGCTATTAAGAAAGAATTTGGACTAGACGAAATTGCAAATGCAGATTTAATTTCAGAACCTTCATTGCTATCTGAAGATACTCTTGATTCGTTATCAAAAGCTAAAGAAGAAACAGATAAAATAATGAAAGAAAAAACAGCTTCGTTAAAAGCAAAAGAGGCATCTAAAAGGGGGGCAAAAGAGGCAAAGAAATCAGGTTCTAAAAAATCGAAGAAATCAGCTAAATCCAAAGGAAGTTCAAAGGTAAAGAAATCTGCCGCTAAAAAAGCGGAAAATAAAGACAAATAAATTACAGGAGATTGGGCAGTGGTTAAGATCCCTCATGATTTAATGGCTCCACCTGAGTTTGGCGATAAGGTGGATGGGAATATAAAGCCTGCTTCAGAAGCAGAAGCTGAAATAAAAAAGACAAGAAAGACTAATAAAGCTGGCAGTGCAGCTAATGTTATGCTTGTTGCAGAAGATGATCCGGATGTAAAAAATAGCGTATCGTATAAGCTGGCAAAATTGGCAGAACAGAATAAAAATTCTAATACAGAACCTACTGAAAAAAAGAAAACAAAGCGCAGAAGAAAGAAAGTTGAAGATAATTCTGAAACAGGAAAGGAACGTGAAGTAATAGAGGTAGAAGTTGAAGTTGAGAGCGAAGAAAGTATAAAGCTTAAAGAATTCTTAAACAGAGCAAAAACAGCAATATTGCATATATCAGATGGCAGTCTTAATATAGCAGTTTTAGATTGTAAAGTTTCGGCACATGCAGTATTACTTATAATAAATAGTAAGACACCATTAATGTTTATACCGAAAATTGGCAGCGAACTTAAAATAGAAATAGGAGCAGATATTTATCCTGTAAAATACGAAGGTTTTAATTTTTCTATATCGGAAGTTGGTTTGACATTACTTGGATTTAGAAGAACACCTAATATAGATAGTAAAGATACTGAAAAGCAAGAAATAAAAGCAGAAGAACCAAAGCAAATAGCTAATATTACATCAGATCAAAGTAATAAAGTAGTTGATAATAAAGAGTTTGTAGATTCAATTTTTAATGAGATAAAAAAAGAAGTTAATAAAGAAGCTGTAACTTTTAAGCCTAAAACAACAAAGATTTCTGATATAATAGGAACTTAATTCTCCCTTAGATATTGTTATAATATCATAGAGGCTGATAAACCCACAGCCTCTGGGAGGAAAATATGGATAACTATGAAAGAAGTCCCCGAGCCGTAGTAGAGGGTATTTTGACGGCCATTGCGTTGGCTGTCGGAGGCTTGCTGTTTGGCTTGATTGCCATATTAGCTGTAGCAGCATAGCCTCCTCCTCCCGCTCCTATTTTTTAGTTTTTTTTTAGCTTATAAAGGGATAATAATAATGCTAAGTAAAATTTCAGATACAGGTAGAGGTAAATTTCCAAATCCTTTTTTTGATATAGCTAGTGAATATGTTCCTACTGATCTTAATACTATATTTCAACTTTGTGAATATGGCTGGACAATATTCGGAACATATAAATCGGTTATAAGAAGGGTAGCATCTTATTTTATAACTGATATAGACTTGTCAGGTGAAGCAGAAGATGAGTTAAAGGATATAAAGAAATTTTTGCTTAATACATTGCATATAAAGCAAGAAATAAGATCTTTTGGCGAAGAAGCATTAACATACGGCAATGCATTTATATCTGTATACTTTCCATTTAAAAGAATGCTTAAATGCCCGAAATGTAATATATCTTATTCATCAGATGCTATAGATTATAAGCTTAATACTCCGGAGGAATTGTTTGTTGCTGAATGTAAGAAGTGCGGATATAAAGGTGCATTTAATGCTGAAGATATACGCGTTTCAACAAAGAATGGAATCTCTATAATAAGATGGTCTCCAAAGGAAATAATATTTAAATATTCTCCTATCGCGAATAAATATAAATATTATTGGAAAATACCTCCTGAATTAATATCCAAAATAGCTCAGAAGCAGGATAAATTTTATATAGAAACAACACCAATACATATGCTTAAAGCTATTGTAGCATCCAAAAGTAATAGCGATGTATTATTCGAATTTAATGATAATGCTATTTATCACTATAAAAATACAAACTTGTCCGGAATACCTCTTAAAGGATGGGGTATGCCTGATATATTGGCTAATTTTAAGCTTATGTATTATATGCAGATATTAAGGCGTTATGATGAAGCTTTAGCTTTTGATTATATAATACCTTTCAGAATTTTGTTTCCTAATACGCCGCCTGCTCCCAATGATGGTCTGGCTACTTATAATTTTGGAGATCTTACAACAAGACTTGTAAGTATGATCGATAAACGCAGGAAAGATCCTACGTCAATACAGGTGGCGCCATTCGCAATAGGATACCAGATGGCAGGCGGAGAAGCAAAAGCATTATCGCCAAAGCAAAATCTTATGATTGCAATAGATGAGTTTTTAAATGCTTGTAATTTTCCTGCAGAATTATATAAAGGATCATTATCAATTCAGGCAGCCCCTGCAGCATTAAGAATATTTGAAAATATATGGAGCCACCTTGTAGATGCATATAATGATGTTCTAAATTGGATAACAAAAAAAGTTGCAAGCTATTACAGTTGGAGTTATAAAATCGAAGCTAAGTTTACACCTGTATCACTTGCAGAAGACTTGCAAATGAAGGCTATGCTATTGCAGGCATCTGCAGCTCAGGATATTTCTAAGACTACAGCTTATGGCAGATTTGGAGTTGATTATAAGGAAGAACAGCGTAGAATAGCTAAAGAGCAGCAAGAAGTAGCTAAGATACAGCAGGAGGCTATGGAAGAAGCACAGGCATCTCAGGCACAAATGCAGATGATACAGCAAGCTCAACAGCCGCAAGGTGCACCACAGCAAGGAGGTCAACAGCCTCCTGCTCCTATACCTGTAGGACCACCTCCTTCTCCTGAAGGGGCTACTCCCGGAGATATATTTGATCAGGCTAAACAATTGGCTCAAGAATTATTGATGGCGCCTGAGACAATAAGACGTAGCAGGCTTATAGATATAAAACATTCTAATCCTCAACTGCATGCGCTTGTGAAACAATTTATGACAGATATGAGGCAAAATGCAGCTACTCAAGGTCAAGCTATGATTCTTGAACAGCAAAGGCAGCAGATGATGCAAAATGGAGGCGCAGCGCCACAATGAATAAAAAATCAGAAATAATGTTAAAATTAGCATATAATATAGTTCAATCAAATAGGCCGACTCAAGTTATTAATAATCCTGATTTTACAAAGCTTCTTAGCCGGGGAGCAAATTCTGCGTTGGCATTAACATATTCCGGCGATATAGCAAAAGGTATTAATACTGTTGGAAAAGGTTTAAGCTGGGCAGCCACTAAAGCTCCATGGCCAATAGGCAGTGTTGCGACTAATGCTATTAGCTCTATAGGCAAGACCTTAAATAAGCCTATATTAGGGACTGCGGCTAAAGCTGCTGGCACAGCAGCTAAAGCGGGACGATTGGCTAATATTGTTGGTAAAATAGGGACAGGAGCTAATGTTGCTGGCTGGGCATTGAATGATGCTCTTGCAATATATGGAGGCATGAAAGGTTTTTTTAATCCTAGTGAGCAAGCTAAAAGAGAAGCTGAAAAATTTATAAATAGATATAAAAATAAGGGTGCCTTATCTTTTGCAACCAATATGGCTGGGAATATGTTGATAAATCCGGAAGAGACATCTGAAGCAGTAGGCTCTTTTTATAGAAGCACATATGATGCTCTTAGGAATGCAGGATATTTTACTCCTATAAATAGAACATTCAGAAGTATTGGAGATACTGCATCATCAACGGCCAATACATTAGGTAATTATTTGTATAATGCCAGTGGATTAGGTTTGGCCTCAAAGGGGCTTAAATGGCTTGGAAATAAAGTAATAGATCTGGGAGCATATCTATAATGAAAAAGACAGCGCAATATTACAATAATCCGAATTATACTTATCTTCCTGCGTATCATGCATATGAACGTTGGAAATATATGGAACAGTTGCGAAATGCAATGCAGTATGGCCTTGAGCCGATGCGACATGAGATTTTACCAACATCAGATGAATTGGCTACGAAATTTACATCATTATTTGTAGACCTTAATAAGCATCCGATTGTAAGTTCATTAGCCCCGTTTGCGCTTATGGCAAATCCGGTTCCATGGGCAGCTTCAGATTTATATAATACCGCTGTTCATATGGGAACAGCAGTTAATCCATTCAGCTCTATGCCGGTAAAAAATAGAACCGGACATCTTATGTCAGGAGCCGGAAGTCTTCTTATGGGAGCGCTTGCGCTTGGAAGTTTGTTAGCGGGAAGAGGTAAATTAGTTAGTCCTGTTAAAAGATTATTGATTAGAGCATTTGGACCCAAAGGGATAAATGTAATAAGACGAAACCCTCTTATGAGATATGCTATGGGAAGAACTGAATGGCAAAAAGCATTAAAAAAGGCTCCAGGATTATTTTCAAAATATGATCAAACTGTTGGATTTTTGCCAAGGCTTAAAACTACTGGAAAATATATAGGAACAAATCCGTTTACTGTATCTATGGGTCTCGGACTTGGCGGAAGTGCGCTTGCTAATTCAGGGCTGCCTGAATACGGATACAGAGATCCTTATTCCGGAAGGCTTATTCCTGTAGATCCTAAAGTTATACAAATGATGAGTAATTTTAGAAGGTAGACTATGTTGGATTCTTATATTATGGCAGGAGTTGTAGGGCAGAAGATGCCACTACGTTCTGTAGAGCATCTTCTTTTTATAAATAATACCCTTAGTGAGTGGGAAAAATACGAAGCCCTACAGAAATTGCGTATTGCAGCAATGTCAAATAAGCAAGAATTATCTATATGGGATTTAATACAATTATTAGGTGAAAAAATCGTTAAAGCTATATTGGGGGATTTAATATGACCGAACAAAAATTTTTGACACAACAAGAATTAGATGCAGCTAATGCAGTAGCTATAAAAGCAGCTATGCTTAAGCAGGCTGATGATAGCTTGTTAGATATGGCTAAGACAGTATTATATACCAGCTTGGTTGCAGGGGTTCCTGTAGGTGCGCTTATGCATTATTTGTATAAAAATTTTAGCTCATCTCCTGCCCCTATAAAGGAGCTTGATGACAAAATTAAATTTTATAGAAATGCTACTAAGTCTTTAGAAGGTGAGTTAGCAAGAAGTGGGGTGAATATAAATGCCGTCAAGTAAAGAATTTTTTGATATCCCTGATGAACCTAAAAGTGAGATGTTCGATAAACTTGCTGATAGTAAAGACGATATCGACGGAAAAGAGTATCTGGATAGTATGTTTGCTTTAGCTGGAGGATATCCGCAGGATCCATCTACTAAAGAAATGGAGGAAGCTAAGCTTAATGCTATAAAATTTAATAAATATGTTGTCTTTGAGGGCATTGATGTAAAGGTTTTTCAGCTTCCTAAGGAAAAGGAGGATTATATAAAGTTTATAAATAAACTATATAAGAAGCAGCAGTTAAAAGAATGGATAGTAACTCAGCATGATAGAAAGTTTATAAATAGAGAAGGAATTAACCCATATTGGTTAGTATATATAGAATATTATAAATATAAACTGAAAGTTGACAAAACAAAAGAAATAGAACCAGCAACTTAGGAGTCGTAAAATGCAAAAAACAGCTAATGTAGATTGGGGCGAAGTTCTCAACTTTTTACTTGCTGGAACCGCTTTGGGCGGCGGGGCAGCTGTAAGTGAGGAATTATTATCTAGTCTGTATAAAAAATATTTAAAACATAAACAACAGCAGGAAGAACAGAAAGCTTTAGAAGATCCTTTATCCGGGGAAGCAATTGTGCTTACTATACCAAAAGAAGCTTCTTCTGCAGAACAAGAACTACTCAAAAGGGTAATAGCAAAACCGAAACAGAAAAAGACTGAGACCAATATAAATGCTGTTAAACATCCTAATAATAATACTTTTAGAAATCCTAAAGATGGCACCTTCGAGAAGAATGCGAACTGGATGACATTAGCACTTGGAATTCCTTCTGCAGTTGCAGCATTTCCGATTACATATTCTCTAACCAAAGAGCTGCTTCAAGAGCCTAAAATACGCGAGAAAGAAGAAGAGCTCAGACGAGCAAAACAAGAATATCTTGATATGCTTGCTAAAGCATATGCTGCAAATACTCCTAAGAAAAAGAGTAAAAAAGAAGAAAGCAAAGTTGATGAGAAAAAAGAAGAAGAAGTAATGCAAGAGGCATTAGGTGGAAATTCTGAATTCGGCAAAGTGGCATTCTCTGTTTCAGACTATGTTATAGGTGTGCCAGCTGCTGGTATATTGCTTGGCACATTAGGCTCCGCTTATCTTACAAAAAAGATCCTTGATCAATGGGTAGATCCGTTCCATAAAAAATATAAAATACCCGAAGATGAATACAAAATAAATACTATCTACTACAAAACAGAGGAAGACAAGGACAAAGATAAGGGCAAAGAGAAAGATAATAAAGAAGAGACAGAGAAAAAAGCTGAAGATATAAAAGTGGCTGAAGATACTTTTTATGCTGCTATGGCTATATACGATGATATAATTAATTGCGAAGTCAAGAATTTGGCTAATGAAAAAGTTGCACATGAATTGGAAAAGATAGGAACAGATGCAGCTACATTGTACAAATATGCAGCAGAGAATCCATATGTTAAACCATTGTTTAATATATTGGAAAGCAATCCTACGTTAAGATCAACTCTCAAGCACTTATATTTATCATCTCATCCAGTACTTAAATATTTTGATTGGGCAGTTGATATACCGGGAATAAGTTGGCTTTCTGATAAGATTATGTATCATTCTATTGGGAATATGTTTAAGGGAAGTGAATTTAAAGCAGCCCAATTTACCCCTATTATGCATAGTGCTATAGGAAGTACAATAGCAGCACTTATAGAGCATGAAAAGGAAAATAAGAAAAATAAAGAAGAGAAGGCCAAGAAAGATAAATCGAAATTACCCGAGATAAAAGGCCTGGATCCTAAAGCAGTAAAATTTATAGAGGAAAATAAAGACAAAATTATATCAGCAGTGAAAAAATTGAGAAGCGAAGGAAAGATTTAATATGTTTAAGATTTCTGATATATTGCAGGAAGAGCAAAAATCAGATGTAGATATAAGGGCTTTTCACGATGTTGAAAAGGCCCGAAGATTGGCGATTAATAATGTTATAAGAGAGTTGGCAGCTAAATCAGGTTATTCAGATGGCAAGCATACTCTTGTTATAGAAAATGTAAAACCTACAGGAGCTACTGATTTTTCTCTTGAACAGCAAAAGAAGGCTTTATTGACAGGGCGTACTCTTAGAATACCAATTAAAGCTGATTTTAAACTTTTGGATAATACTACTGGTAAAGTCCTTGACGAAAAGAAGAATGTAGTAGCGCTGCATGTTCCTTACTTAACAGAGCGAGGCACTATAATCCATAAAGGCAATGATTATACAATAGCTAATCAGTCAAGACTTAGACCGGGAATATATACACGCCGTTCTCTTAGAGGAGATTATGAGGCTCATTTTAATGCAAAAGTAGGTACTGGCACTGGATTTAGGATATGGTATGATCCGGAATCAAAAATTTTCAAAGTCAGGGTAGGGCTTGCTAATTTGCCAGCATATGATGTATTTAAGTTATTAGATGCTTCTGATGATGAGATAAAACATTATCTTGGCAATGAATTATTTGCCTACAATGCTAAAAAATCTAATTATCAAAAGACTGTTGATAGCTTATATAAAAAATTATTTGGCAAATTTTCTGATGATTCTTTAGATTTAAAATCGAAAGAAGATGCTGTAAAATCTGCGTTGTCAAAGATAGAGTTTGACCCTAGTGTTGTAAGGAAAACATTGGGAATAGAAGGCAGTAATAAACTGAATAAGGTACATTTATTACGCGCTGCCCAAAAAGTATTTAACATAGTTAAAGGTGACGAGGAGCCGGATGAAAGAGATTCAGTAGAATTTGCAGAAATACATTCTATAGAAGATTTTCTTCCTGAAAGGATAAATAAAGATGCAGGTCATTTGTTTAGAAAATTTATAGCTTATGCAAGGAGAAATAGAAATCTTAATCATTTGCAGCCGGGATATTTTACACCATGGATGGATTCATTTGTGCTCAATTCAGGATTAACTCAGCCTTCAGAAGAAACTAATCCTGTAACTATAGCAGAGCAATTATACCGAATTACAAAATTGGGAGAGGGTGGAATTCCTTCTGAAGAAATTGTTACGGATGAAGCGAGAGAAGTTCATCCTTCACAGGTTGGCTTTATTGATACTATAGCAGGCCCGGAATGTTTTGATAAATATACTGAAGTTTATACCTCTAATGGATGGATTAAATGGGATAAAGTTGATGAAACTACATTGTTTGCATGCGTTATAGGTAATAAACTCAGATTTGAAAGACCGTTAAAATTAGTAAAAGAGATGTATTCTGGCAGGCTTCTTGGTATAAAAACAGATGAACTTGATATACTTGTAACACCTACACATCGTCATTATGTCAGGCTGCTATCAGGCTTGTCCGGATTCGATTTTAGATATGCATGTGATATTTATGGCTCTAAATTTTTAATAAAAGTTGAGCCTAATATAGATAAGCTTATAAAGCTGGGATATCTTTCTGATATAGAATGTATGATTGATAGCACATCGCATTATCTAGCGGAATACAGCGATTATGTATATTGTGCAGTTGTGCCAGGAGGAAGATTGCTGATACGTAGAGGAGAATGTATACCTTATTGGTCTGGCAACAGTGCAAAAATTGGTGTTGATGTTCGTTCTGCATTTAAAACTTATAAGGGATCGGATAATAGATTATATGCAAAGTTTACAGATAAACACGGTAAAGAGCAATTGATAAGCGTAGATGATCTGCATGATAAAGTTCTTGGGTTTCCCGGAGAGCGGCCTGATTCAAAAGGAAGGATACATGCCCTCAAAAATAATAAAGTTATAAAAGTCTTGCCATCAGAAGTAGATTATTTTATTCCTTCTTATGCTCATATGACATCACCTATGGTAAATCTTGTTCCTATGCCAACAGGATACATGGCTTCGAGACAGTTTTTCTCTGCTAAATATTTTAGCCAGTTTCTTCCTGTAATAGAAGGGGAACCTCCTTATGTGCGCAATCAAGTGCCTGGGAAACCAGAAGGTTTTGACTTTTATACTTATTGGGGCAGGAAGCTTGCTGCCAGGACTGCGCCTGTTGATGGTACAATCAAAAGAGTCGGCAAGAAATATATTACACTTGAAGGTAGCGATGGTAAAACCTATAATATAGAGTTAGCAAATAATTTTCCATTTAATAGACTTACCGGATTAACACATAAACCAGTAGTTAAGGCAGGTACTAAAGTAAAGAAAGGTGATATACTTGCAAGTTCAAATTTTACGGATAAAACAGGGGCATTATCTTTTGGCCGTAATCTTAAAACCGCTATAATACCTGCCAGAGGATGGAATTTTGAGGATGCAGTTGTTATATCTGAAAGTGCAGCTAAGAAGCTTGCTAATGAGCGAATGTTTGGTTTTGATGTTGATACAAGGGCAGCGAATAAAGTTGAAATAGGTCGAGATAAATATGTGGGGGCGTTTCCTAATCAGTTCTCTAATGAACAGCTTGCTAAGCTTGATAATAACGGTATTGCAAAACCTGGTACTGTATTGCGAAAAGGTGATCCTATTATATTGGCTGTTAAGCCTAAAGTTATGACGATAGAGGATGCAAGGCTCGGTAAGCTGCATAAAGTACTCAGAAATGTCTATCAGGATCATTCTGAAGTTTGGGAGCATGATTATCCTGGTATTGTCACGGATGCTGTTAGAACATCTTCTGGTGCATCTGTAAATGTAAAAGCATTTGCACCTTTTAAACAAGGTGACAAGCTTACTAATATACATGCTAATAAAGGTATTGTTTCAAAGATTATTCCCGATGATCAAATGCCAATAGATCCTCGTACAGGTGAAAGGTTTGAAGTTCTTTTTAATCCTCTTGGTATTCCATCTCGTGTTGCACCTAATAATATTTTGTTTACATACCTTGGTGAAATAGCGCATAGAACAAAAAAGCCTTATGTATTGCCAATGGAGCCTCCTCCTGAAGGATGGCGCGAATTTGTAGCTAAAGAGCTTAAAAGACATCGTATTCCTGAAAAGATAGATATAGTTGATCCTGCTACTGGTAAAAAGATTAAGAATATAGCTTATGGTTATATGTATTTTAGCCCGTTCCATCATCTTGCAGAGAAGAAGCTTTCTTCACGCGAGACAGGACTATATGATGTCGATAGGCTTCCGGCTAAAGGCTCTGAAGGCCGGGCAAAAAGAGTTGGTCAGCTTGATATGAATGCTCTTCTTTCTCACGGAGCTCTTGAAAACATAAAAGATATTGTCTTAATAAAAGGGAATAGAAATGACGACTTCTGGCTTGCCCTTAAAACCGGGAGACCATTACCTGCTCCTGATATCCCATTTGTATATAAGAAGTTTCATAACTTGCTTAAAGCATCAGGTATAAATATACAAGAAACAGCTCACGGTAATTTCCAGTTATCAGCATTAACAGATAAAGATATAGAAAAAATTTCTAATGGACCAATTCAGACTTCCGATACAGTAGATACTCGCACCCTTCAGGAAAAACCAGGCGGCCTTTTTGATCTTCAGTTAACAGGTGGTGCAGGCTCTACTAATAAATGGGCGCATATAGATCTTCCGGAGCCAATGCCTAATCCTGTTATGGAAACTCCTATAAAGAAGATATTGGGTCTTACAGATTCGCAATACCAAGCTATAATAGCAGGCAAGGAAAAACTTAACGGATTAACCGGCGGCCTAGCTATAAAGAAAGCTCTTGCTGCTATAAATATTCCGGAAGAAATAAAGCATCTTAAATCAGCAGTGCTTAGACTCAAAGGACAAGATCGTGACAACGCTATTAAAAAATTAAGATATCTTACGGCGGTTGAAAAAACAGGTGTTAAGCCGGAAGATTGGGTGCTTACTAAAGTCCCGGTTATTCCACCGGCTTTCAGACCTATATCTGTTATGGGAGACACTCTTCTTATATCAGATCTTAACGATCTCTATAAAGAGCTTATAGAGATATCTGATACGTATAAACAATCTAAATCAGAGCTTCCGGAAGAGGATCTTCACGACGACAGGCTCCAGATATATAATGCTGTTAAAGCTATAATGGGATGGGGAGAGCCTATATCAGTAGAAGCTAAGGCTAGAGGGCTTAAAGGTGCTGCAAAGCAGATTATGGGCAAATCCCCAAAAGAAGGTCTGTGGCAAAAGAAGATTACTAGCAAGGCTGTAGATCTTGTAGCTAGAGGTGTAGTTTCTCCTAATCCGAATTTAGAGATGGATACAATAGCGTTGCCAGAGGAGCAATTATGGGAAATATATACTCCTTTTGTCATCAGAAGGCTTGTTAAGAGAGGCGTAAAGCCCTTGAGAGCTAAAGAGATGGTAGAGGAAAGAGACTCTATAGCTAAAGAAGAACTGTTAAAAGAAATGGATATTCGGCCTGTAATTGCTAATAGAGCGCCTTCATGGCATAAATTTAATGTGATGGCTTTTAAGCCGATAATTGCTAGCGGAGATACTGTTGAGGTTAGTCCGTTAGTTGTATCGGCATTTAATATGGATTTCGACGGAGATGATCAAAATAACCTCATAATTTTTGCTATTTCTAAAACAAATATAGAGAAAATCAAAATCTATTTTAAAAATCTACTTGACAAATTCGATTTTAGAGAGTATAATAATCCTCCAGATATCAAAGTATTTAAATTTTTTAACACATTACATGAAAGGAGGATTAATATGAGTTATTTTAACGTTGAATTGGCAGCTGCTAAAGATTTTGAATTCTTTATTTGTGATTTGTCAGATTTTCCTCACTTTAATGACAGTGGTTTTGTTTGTGAATCTAAAAACAAAAATGCTAAATTTTATAAAGTTCCTGATGGTATAAAAGTGGCGGCATATGATGAAAAAGAGGCCAAACTTGTTTTATCAGATGTATCTTATTTTAGTATTCATGAAGGTCGGGAAGTAGTGATTGTGACACTAAAGAACGGAATTCAGATTTACACTGATGATGATGAAAGAGCTTTATATGGAATAAACCCTAAGACCTTTAAGTTTGAAAGGCGTAGGCCTAAAGATTATAAAGATCTATTAATACCAATAGCTATCCGAACTTCAGCATTATATGAAACACCATCTATTACAAGCTTATTGGTTCCTAAAAAATATCAAACTAGCAAATCAAATTCTATTTATACCTTGCGTAATAAAATAGATCTTACAAAAGAAGTAGGTTATTTTTTTGGGGTAATGATAGGTGATGGTTGGATTGGTTATCATAAAGATATGCCTAAAAGTGTTTCTATCTCTGGAGTCAATTCTGATGTAATTAATGCTGTAAAAGATATTATTTCAAGATTTTTCCTATCAGAAATGAAAGTCAATAATTGGGTGGATACACAAGGCAAGAAGTCAGAAGGTTTTTCGGAAGCTCATCATATTTGGAGTGTCAATTTTGCTGAGTGGCTGTCTTCTTATTTACCACGAGGAGCTGAAAATAAACAGTTGCCTTATTTTTGGGCATCAGCACCAAGGGATTTTAGAATTGGTTTGCTTTCTGGATTGATTGATACAGATGGAACTATCACGATTACTCGAAGTAAAGGTAAAAATAAACCACAGTTAACGATAAGTTATACAACTATTTCTTTTAGACTAGCACGGGAAATTCAACAGCTTTGTAAAAGTCTTGGAATTTACGCTTCAATAACTTATAGTAAAACTACACGTGCAGGGAATAAAGCTTGGATGGTTAACGTTTCTAGTGTAGACTTTATAAAATATTCAGATGAATATATAATTAAGAAAATAAATCTGGAGGAAATTTTAGATTCTGTTTCGGTTTCTGATAGATCTGGAGGTAATAGTAGATTAGATACTATTCCGATTTCGCCAGAACTTGCTAATGCTTATGCTGCTGTTGACTTTGATAAAAATTATATTATTAATTCTAAAACAGGGAAAAAACAGGGAAGTTCTTTATATGTTATACTTAAAAGGGCAGCATCTCAGGGATATATTAGTAGATCTATTGCTTTTGAATTGATTAAAAAGTATCCTGAAGTGGAAATTCCTGAAGTTTGGGCTAAAATGCTTAAAGCTACTGATATATCGTGGCAGTCAGTGAAAAAAGTAGAATTTACTGGGAAAGTTGAGACTGGCTATGATTTGACTGTTCCGGGCAAAGAAACTTTTATGTCATGCGATGGGGTAATACTATCTAATACCTCTCAATACCACGTTCCAATAACAGATGCAGCTGTTAAGGAGGCATGGGAGAAGATGACTCCTTCTGCTAATCTGTTCAGCCTTACAGATCTTCGCAGTCTGCGTCATCCTATAAGTAAGGAGATGCTTCTTGGTATATGGAAGCTTTTGGAAGAGCCTGAAGGCGGTAAACCGCCTAAGCGGTTTAAGACGCTCAAGGAAGCTCGTGAAGCATTTAATAAAGGTGAAATAGATCATAACGACCCGATTATAATAGAGGATAGATGATGTTATTCAAACTAGCACAAGCTATAAATCAAAGACCTATTAATGAAGCTGCGTTAATGAAAGCTATTGGCTATGCAGAAACTGGAGCTTATAAGAATCCATGGATAAGAACTAAATATAGGCCTCCTGGCGGCTCTACTGCATGGTGGCCCTATCAATTAACCTATAAGACTGTTAGAGACACATTTTCGACATATCCTTATATATACAGGAATATTAAAAAACGACCAAACTTATATAAATTTGTCAAGCAATTCATGCATCAGGGTGAGTTGTTTAAAACTTATGGTGCTGAGCCGAATAAGCCTGGTTATAAGCCTATTTATGATTACGGTGGAAAAGGGATAATAGAGCCTACTGAAGAGAATAAGCGTTATTATGAAATTTTATCCAGATTAATATTCAAGGTTAAGAAAAGAGAGCTAAAGCGAATGGGTAAACCGATAACCCCTGCAACTATTGCAGCTTATTGGCGGGGCAAGCAGGATAAAGCTTATATTAATAAAGTAGTTAGCAAATATAAAGAATTATTAAAGCAGAAAGAACTTATGCGTAGGAAGCGGCCTCCATTAGCTCAAAACTTAAATACACAACCACAAAAACCTTCCATTTAATACAACTTAATAACTTCCTATATATTGTTATAATATAATAGAGATGAATGTCTCTATTATATTTTTTATTAGGTGGATTTGACGGGGCCTGAACAGGAAATCGATAGTCTGGCTTTGAAGGTGTCTGGGCGTGGTAGCCCAACAGGGATAAATGCACTTGGAACCTCCCTGGGACACTGGATTGTCAAGCTACAACCGGGTTCAATTCCCGGCAGATCCACCATTAATTTTTTTAAGGAGGTTATTATGAAAAAGATGACACGCATCGACTTTTTTAATTTATTTAAGGAATGGTACGAATTGGACCGAGCTATCGATGAAATTGATGTTGGGGCCGAGGACGAAAACCTCGATTATACCCCCACGCCAGAGGAAAGAAAAAAATTGGAGAGCTCCGTCTCTCCTTACGATCCGGTCCGTGCCGGAGAAATCCGGCTCCTTTCGAAGAAGTTAACCCCAAACGTAGACCGCCCGGTCTACGTTGCAATTATTGAAGAGGGGGAGGGCCTCACGGCCTATCCCTTCTCTGCATACCCTGTCCCGGCGACCCAAGGGGAGCTGTTGCTCCCCGGCAGGGACAAAAAACTTTCTGTTGTCCAGGCATGGAATCCATTCTGGCTCTCTGAGCCGGAGGATTTAAATGCTGGATGGCACGTAGATGATCTCTCCGAAGACGAGGCGGAGGCGATCCGCCAAGTCAATAGTTTTGTAATGATGGGGGTGAAACTCCCCCTGGAATTGGAGCTCCGCACGGGGCTCCCGATAATTTCAGAGGATGATCCCAGATTGGCTTATCAAGAGGAGGAAATGGCCGTCTGGGGCCATCTGAAACGAAAAATTTCGGGGGATTAACTTCCCCGCCTCCTGCTAAGTAAAGCTGCACTTAGTAGGAGGCTAACCATGCAGCTTTTTTTTATTTTAGCTTGCAAATTATGTTTTTAAGTGATATATTATCTTATTAATACAAGGAGATTATAACGCAAGTCTTAATATATTTAAAGCGGCTGGCTAAGTCGTGTTAGCCTGTGGAGCAGCTTGCTAAAGCTGTGGTGAAGCAGGAAGCGTCCTTGCAATAGTTTATACTATTATGACAGATTTACAAAGGAAGCTCTTATTAGCAAATCTTATTAAGCAAGCTGAAGCTGACAGATTGCGTAAGCAAGCCTCATTATCAAATTTTATTTCAAGTTTATTCAGAGGTAATCCTACTGCTGTAAATTATGGGTCTTTGATTAGCAGGCCTATTACAAAAGCTCAGCTCAGTAATCCAAACGATGTTATTAAAGCGCTTCAACGAATACGTAAGTCGCCTGATTTATGGTCTAACTATAAAAGTTATGACCCTGGTAAAATAAGAAAATTCAGATCTCAAGCTGAACCATCAATATCCCCTGCTACTTTAGGTACTGTATTTCCGAATCAAGAATATTGATCTGTATCTTTTTGGAGGTATCTATGCTTAAAACTGCTATGTCAAGATGGAGAGCCGTATTAAGGACTTGGATGAATTCTGGGGAAACTGACAAAGCATCTAAATTACTCAAAAACGTTATCGAAAATAAAGAGACAATTCTTATACCAAATACAACACATTGGTTTAAAGGTAGTCGCGCGTCTGCTTTGAAATCATACCTTATAGGCCATCAATGGAAACCTGAATATTTCCCTTTTACTTCAAAAATGATAAATCCAATATTATCCTCAATAAGAGGGCTTATAGATAAAGATATTACATCTGAAGTTATTGAGTTAAACAAACCTAAAAATATTAGAGCTTTAGTAGCTAAAGTGCAAGGGTTGCCTTTTTCTGCTAAGAAAGAAATTTATCGAGGCCTTTTGAGAGCATCAAGAACTGCGGGGGGCACCCCTTTAGGTTTCACATTATTAAGTTCTATCGAGGAAAGACCTAACAGATTACGATCTCTTTATAGAAAATACAAAAATATTCCTAATAATCTAATATCTACAACGTACCAGCCATATACTCGTCAGTCTAATATTATTGAAGGTTTATTGTCAGGCAATTTCTTTCCTTTAGCAGGTCCTAGTTCTAATGGGATTTATTTTGGAGAGGGATTGCCAGAATTTGGTTTTAAATTATGGTATAATCCATCCGCTGATATGACAATCACAAAATTTTCAAGAAATGCACGATTATTTATACCTAATGAGATTCCCGACGGGACTTGGCCCACAGAACAAGCGGTAGCTCATCTTGCTGCTTTATCAAAATATCCCAGTTTAACTATAAAAGATTTTGTGCCATGGGCACATCCTCCTATTCCGGAATTAAAAGCTTTATTTATATCTGAATTAAAAAAACAAAATCCTGGGAAGTCATATCATGAAATTAATTCATTATTAGAGCAGGAATTGGAAAAAGTATGGACTCGATTTTTAGATGCACCTGTTCCCGATAAGGGACATAAAACAATCAATTTTTTAGATTTAGTAAATGAGGGGTTATAATAGTTAATATGCTTTATAAACTAGCCAAGCAGTTTGCACCCGGATTGCCATCTAAAAATAATTATGGCAACCTTAGGAAGTTGCCTGCGAATGTTCTTTTAGATTATGTGGCTCAGCTGCATAATGCAAAACGAGCAGGTAAGCATATTGATTTCAGGATAGGTGCGCCCAATTTAGGGCTTTACAGCTGGGCTATACCGAAAGCCACTTTGCCGAAGCCTGGCCAAAAATTACTTGCAGTTCAACAGCCTTTACATGAATATCCGTATATTAACTTTAAGGGTAGGCTGCCTGAGGGATACGGCGAAGGAACAGTAAAGCCGCTTGAAAAAGGAAAACTTGTTATTACCTCTATAAAGCCTGGTAAAATAACATTTACTTTAGGCAGCCGTAAACATCCGGAAAGATTTGCACTTATAAAAACAGAGGGCAAAAACTGGCTGCTTATAAATACAACACCTACTAAGTCAAAAGCGCATGATATTTATAAGAAGGTTCATTATAAAGTTGTGCAGCCGAATGAGCTATCCAAAATGCTTGGCAAAGATTATGCCGCACAGAAAAAACTTGATGGTGCAGCAGCCTTAGCAGAGCTTCTTAAAGACAGAATTGAAGTTTACAGCTATAGAAAGTCAAAGCAGACAGGATGGCCAATACTTCATACTGAAAGATTGCAATTGCCATCTAACTTAAAGATTCCGAAAGAACTTGTTGGCACTGTATTAAGAGGCGAAATATACGGAGTACGAAAAGGTAAAGTTATACCGCCTATGGAGCTTGGCGGATTACTTAATGCCTCTTTGGAGAAAAGTCTTAAAGAGCAGCAGCGCCGCAATATAGAAATGAAAGCTGCTATATTTAATATATTGAATCTTCCAAAGAAGCTTAAAAATAAAGTCGATGAAGACTTTGTTGCAAAGCAAAATCTTATAGATGAAATTTTAGCTAAAACAGGCCTTAAAGGTAAATTGCATACCTTGCCTTATTATACAAGCCCTAAGGATATAGAACGCCTTTATAAGCGGATTAAAAGCAAAAGAGACCCTGAGACAAAAGAGGGCTTAGTGTTCCATCCCCTTAAAGGCGGAAAGCCGGTTAAATTGAAATTCAAGGAAGACGCAGATGTAATCATAAAGAAAATATTTCCAGCAGAAACTAAGTCAGGCAAGAAAAGAGCCGGAGGATTTTGGTATAGTCTGCCGGGAAGTAATAAAATAGTAGGGAAAGTGGGAACCGGCTTCACCCATGCTATCCTTCAGGATATGCTGAAACATCCTGAGAATTATATCGGTCGAAGGGCCAGGATAACTGCACAGGAGCAGTTTCCAAGCGGAGCCTATAGGGCTCCCAGTTTTTTGGCTCTTCATGAAGATTATTAGCTGAAAGGAACATCTATAACTAATCTCCATTAAAAATGTTGGCGAGATGTCTGTTGGGTGGGAGATGTCTCGCCTCTCTTCTTGACATTCCTTATTTCGGAATTAAATTAACTTATAAATTCAGAGGGATAGTCTAATGGTAGGACAGTGGGTTTTGGTCCCATTAGTTCAGGTTCGAACCCTGATCCCTCTGCCATTAATTTATTATTATGAAAAAAATAGAAATTAAATGTTCTTGTGGAATACTTCATGTTATTCCTACTGCTAAAAAAGACTACTTCAAGTATTGTTGCTGTTGCGGAAAGAAATTAGATTATGAAAGCAAGAGATCTAAGAAAGGGAGAAAAGCTTCATCTGGACATGATAAAACAATTTAGAAACGAATTTTTCAATTTACGATAATCTCATTAAGAAAGCCAACGGATTTATCCGTTGGGGTAGTCAGGATGACGGAAGAGAAGTTGAGTGGATATATATTATTATTCACGTCTATGACGATCGATTCACTCAATCAAGGCAAATTAAATCAGTTGAAGTTAAATATGAAACTGTAAGCATGTGGATAGGGCTTTATTGTAGCGAAGGGAATGGCAGAATATGGACCGGTGATATTATCAGGAACCATCAAGCAAAACTAATCCTATTGGGGAGAGGCTTTCTGATTTTATCGGAGTAGTTGCATGGAATCCGGTTTCATTAAAAATTGAAGTGCTTAGCTATGAAAATAAAGAGGATTATCCTGATATTGTTTATGACGCTTATCCGCTGACTGAAGATGACAAGCCTATTAAGCTTGGAAATGTTTTTGATAACTTTGAAAAACTTTTTATAAGGGAATAAACTATGCCAATCAAAACAAGATATATCGAGCGGCAGTCTCTTGAGGAATTTCTTGAAAAATACAATTTGACTTTAACTATAGAAGAGCTAAAATTTGACGATGGGTTAACTTATATGGCTGACATAGAGCCCTATATGAAAGACGAGGGGCTGCAAATGTGCCTATCTGGCTTTGCAGGTTATGGGAAAACGCCTAATGCTGCTGTTAAGCAGATGATTGCTGACATATCCGGGGAAACTATAATTGAAGATACATGTGACAAAGAGGAAAGAAAAATTATAAAAGTTCCGATACTATATGTTTCTAAGGATTATAATATTAAGGCAGATAATTAAGCGCCAATTATTTCTTGGCGCTTTTCTTTTTCTTCCCAAATATTCTCTCCCAACCTTCTTCATACTTTGAAATTTTATATGGCCTTGCTATATAATCTCTTCCAGCCTTATCTATTGGTACGTTATATCGTTCTTGTGCTTCTTTTTCCGCTTTTCTGTCTTTGTTTTTGCGCGCATACTCCCATGCGTCTTTTGCAGTGCTAACAGGTGGCCTTTTTACATAAACCATAATTTTTCCTCCTTATTTTTTTGAATTTTTTATTTTAAGTGCTACATTAATATAGATTAGCTTGATGAAAAATCAAATAAGGAGTTTAGCCAAATGCAAATTTATCGAGAGACTTGCTATTACTGTACTATAAAGCACCTTTCGGAAGCGCTTGCTATTTCCTTAGAGCTCCCTTTTTATCCTGAGCACTGGAAGTTCCTGAATGCGGCTTTAACGCAAGCAGAGCAGGAAATATTTGAAAAGGAACCGGATATAGGTTTTAGGATACGAGATTTAAGGAAAGCATTTGAAGATACGTTTTATAGTAAAATAGATGTAGCTGAGATAGAATCTTTATTGGATGCGGTCAGGGATATAATGTTGACTAATAATATAAAAGAAAAAAAAGCACCTAAAGAAGAATCGGAAGGGGGGCTGCCTTAATGGCTTATCAAAAAATAGGAGAGCGTGATATTCCTTTGATAAATAGATGCATTCCTGCATTTTCTTATTATTATCCAGGGTATTCCATTTATCCGCTTTGTGACTGTTGTGAATCTGAGTGCGCTCATCCTGCTTATACTAAATTTTGGGACTTAATTCAGTCAGAAATTAATAATTTAGTTCGTTTTTTAAATATAGTTCATAGTTTAAATATTGAAAGTTTAAATTTATTTTTTAGTTGTACGCATTCTGATTTGAATATTCTTTATTCTAAATTAGAAGAATGTATAGATACGGGCTTAGTATATAAGCCAGTGTTTTTAGATGGGCATTATTCTTTTGATCTAGAGCTGCCAATTGAGGCTGATTATAAACAACCATGGACTTCTGTAAGAGAAATTTATGATGTTTTGGAATTGCCGTTTTTGTTTAGTAATAGTTGTTTAACTTACCGTGTTCTTTCTGAATTTTTACAAGTTATTTACGCAGCTTTGGGGGTATGCGTTGTTAAACATCCGGTGTCTACAAAGTTTGATGTTATTGCTGATCCATCTGAAGAATGTTCTGTTTGCGACGGAGTTTATCTTAAATTTTCAGAGGATCGAGTTATAATAACTACTATACCTTATTCTATAAATATATTACCATTTCATATTGTTGGAGTATGGGAAGATGTCGATTTTAGGCGGTTTGATGAAAATCAAAATTATAACTGTGATTCTAAAACAGGGCTGATTATGTCTTCTGTAGTACAGTCTGGAAATCATTATTTAAAGGCTTTATATAGAAATAGTCCGCCTATTAATCATTTTTATGATCCTGTTATTTTAGGTGGACATCTATTTAGTTTTAAATATCCTAGTTCTTCTGTTTCGTTATCCGGTGATGGCCCTTGGGTATGGTCAAGCCTTACGAAAGTTCATTGGTATAATTGGAGAACTAAATGCGGCATTTCTTTTGATGAAGTTCGTTTATATTTCGATGAAGCCAAAGGAAAATATATGTTGGCGGTAAATGAAGATGGCCGCCCTATTTTTGGCAGGGACTTAGAGCAGGTATCAATATCAGGAGTTCCCGGTGCTGGAAGTTCTTATACTGGTTTAGATACTTTATTAATATTCGAAGAAGGCTTTGCGGCCACTGAATAAATGGAGTTTTACTGTTAATGTTACTAGAATGGACACATAGCAAAGATTATATAGGTATAAGATTTGACCAGTTAGATACAATTGATTTGGGTCTTCCTGGTAAAAGATTGCTTAAGTATCAAAAATTTTGTTTAAGGGGGGACCCAGAGTTTAATAATAAATTTAAATGTGCTATAAAAGTTTCTGCGGATGTTAATTTTGTAATAGATACCGGAACTGATACAATAGGTTCTTCAGATAATTATATTCCTGGCCGTATTGAGTTTATTTTATGGGAAGAATTTAGATCATCGCGTACATTTTTGTGTACATCTTTTTTTATTAGAATCGGGAATAAATTATCTTTTGGCCGCCCTTATTACGATCCTCCATATTGTAATTATAGTCCCTACGCTATAAAAGAGGATGGAACTACAGTTGGATCTATCCCTAATACAGATTATTGTTTTTTTGAATCTGGTGCAAGGTTCTATTTAGGTTTGGAAGGTTGCTATGATATTGTTTTGACGGGGCCGGTTGGAGATTATCCTGCTTATGAAGGGCCAGTTTTAACTCGTTTATATAATAATGAAGAATTTTTTAATACTTTTCCTAGGGGAATTATGCAATTTTCTTATTATGATGGGCGCTATTTAGAGTATGCTAAATATTATTCGGCATTAGAATTAACTCCTGCTCAGAAACAGATTTTATTTCCTGAGAAAGATTGGAGATATTATAGTGCTCCTGTCTTTGGTTATACTTCTTATGCTTATTTTAGAGTGAATTCTTTTAATGTTACTTCTGCTAATGGATATGATACTATTTCTGAGGCCTGCTCTTCAGGGAGCACTATTTTTTTTAATGCTTATTCTTTTTATCCTTCGATACAACTTAAATGGAGAGAATATAATCAATCTATTTCATATATTGGTTGCTTTGAGGAGTTGCCATACGGGGCTATACATAGGCTTGAATATACTAACAATATCTGGGTATCTATAGGACTGGCAACATCAGATGATTTATGTTATGGTAATGGTGAGCCTTCTACTATTAATTATTATTTAGGCTATATAATATCTGTTCCGGCAATAAAATATGAGCAGGGGCTGCCTGTTATTGATTCTGATAATATTCCTATATTAGATTTTGAAGATAGAATCCTAGTTATAGCGAGGCAACAATGGGATGCTAAAGCTGCTTTTCATGAGGCTCTCTTATATAGATTTCGGTACCAAGAGGATTCTCCTGGCAGTCATTACCCTTCATTTAATCCGCCTTCTTCTTGCTTTGATATTTATAATAATAATCCTGTTCCCATTATAGATAATATTCATTTATTATATAAAGCTCTTATGTATTATGCATCTGGCTGGACAGAGGCGGAAGCTGTGTATTGTTTGCAGGAATCTGTCCTTAATTGTTTGCCTGAAGCAGGTCAATG
>Ga0164318_10000400_pt1 | contig 32325 bp, 25 predicted proteins | sample GuaBasSedimGuay9_FD_113734 | JGI IMG/M metagenome (GOLD analysis project Ga0164318, IMG submission 113734) | Subseafloor sediment microbial communities from Guaymas Basin, Gulf of California, Mexico - Guay9, Core 4571-4, 0-3 cm | ecosystem: Environmental > Aquatic > Marine > Hydrothermal vents...
AGCTTAGAACTCGTTACGCATCCTGCAAAAAAAACAGCAACAAAAAGAAACATAACAATGTGAATTTTTTTCAAAAACATGCCTAGCCTCTTTTCCCGTGGGATAACCCTCTCTTTGATCCGGGAATCCCTGCTCAAAATCGATTCCAAAAGATTGGGTATTAAGCACAGGAGGTGCTCCCAAGTCAAGCCAAAATTTCCCCCACTCATGAAAAAAAGGTTTCGTGTCGGGGCCTGGTGAGGCAAAGGTTAATCAACTCATCGATAATGGCAGTGCCCATGCAAACGACGGTGTCCGCTCCTCCCCAGTAAATCTTGACGGTGCCGTCCTCTTCGGGCACTGCACCGCAGGTAAATACAACGTTATGCACGTAGCCGGTCACCTCCCACGGATCCTCCGGTTGGACAATCCAGTCGTCCGCGATGCCGAGAACCCTGGCGGGGTCGTCCAGGTCATGAAGGGCCACACCGAGCCGGTATATTGCCCCGTCCATGGTCCTGAAGACACCGTGGAAGATGTTGAGCCAGCCCTTGTCCGTCCTGATGGGCGTGGCACCGGGTCCCACTTTCATCTCGTCCCAGTGGTAGGTTACCGGCTTGATAAGAACACTGGAATCTCCCCAGTGGATAAGGTCGGGCGAATAGGAAATCCATATGGACCAGGGCAAAATCTCGGAATGGGGCCGGTCCAGCCGGGCATATCTTCCCCGGAACCGGCCCGGGAAAATAACCACGTTCCGGTAGTCGGCCTGGGTAATCATGGCAATTCGCTCAAGATGCACAAAATCCCTTGTTCGGGCCAGACCAACCCTCACGCCCTGCCGCGAATAAGCGCTGTAGGTAACAAGGTATTCTCCATCCATCGCGCAGATGCGTGGGTCCTCCACGCCGTATTCTTCAGAGGATGCGAACGGTTCTTCCCTAGCGGTAGTAAAAAACGGCTCGGGCCGCACTTTGAAATGGATGCCGTCAATGCTCTCAGCAATCCCGATGATGGAGCGGCCGTTTCGGAGGTGGGAACGAAAAAGCATCACGTATTGTTCCCCGTGTTTCACTACTCCCGCGTTGTGCACGGTCTCCACCGGGTACGGTACGTCGTGCTTGGTCAGGATGGGATTTTTTTCATACCTCTTGATAAGAATTTTTCCTGTTTCCATTTTCTCCTGCAAGTATCTTTTCATAAACATGGATATAGTCATCCACCATCCGTTCCACGGTGAATCTCTTCTCCACCCATCTCCTGCAATCCCTCCTGTCGATTTCCCGCACTCGTGGGATGACCTGTGCCATTTCATCTGCATCGGCCACCAGAAATCCCGTGTGGCCATGATTGATCACCTCGGGCATACTGCCGCGGTTCACCGCAAGAACCGGCGTACCGCACGCCATGGCTTCCACCACGGAAAGGCCAAAGGGCTCGTCAAAATTGATGGGATGGAGCAGGGCGTATGCCTGGCCGAGAAGATCGTCCCGTTTTTTCGGGCCGGCGCTCCCCACATACGTTATATGGTTGTTGTCCAAAAAAGGCTCCACTTCATGCCTGAAATAATCTTCATCCTGGATAATGCCCGCGATGATGAGTTTCATTCCGGTCTTTCGGGCGATTTCGATGCACTCCTTGGTCCCTTTTTCGTGATGCACACGGCCGAAAAAAAGGAGGTAATCTCCGGATTCGGGTTGAAAGTGAAACTGGGAGAGATTAATCCCGTGATGAACAGTACCGATGTAATGGAGCTGAGGGTTCCGGTCCGCTTCGCTGATGGCAACATAATAGGCTCGACCGTCATATTTCTTGTACACTGGCAGGATCCGGAGTGAAGAAAACCCGTGGATCGTGGTAACTACGGGGGTGGCAGTCATGTTCATGTACGTGAGGGGGAGGAAATCAAAATGGTTATGGATCAGATCGAATTCATTACCTCGCTCAAAGACTTCCGAGATATGGAGACATTCCCAGACTTTCGGCAGGAGATCCTTGTCCTCCTCGTACCCCCTCGGGCAGACCCCCACAAGCTTTGCCCTTGTTTTTGAATCTTTGGTGGCGAACAGGGTTACATCCACGCCACGTTGTACCAGCCCCTCGGTCAGGAGTGAAACCACATTTTCCCAGGGCCCGTAATGGGTTGGCGGGGTACGCCACGCAATGGGGGAAAGCATGGCTACTTTCATCTGTTCACTCCAACGCCTTGTGGTTGTGATCAACGAGCCAGTCCAGCAGATCGGACACGCGTGCCGTTGCCAGGGCGAGGCATTTATCGGCCCCGCCGTAATAAAGGCGCATCTCATCCCCCTCGGTCACCCAGCCACATGGAAATACAACCTTGTCCACGTCTCCAGATACCTCGTATTCCGTTTCAGGGGCAAAAACCCATTCATCGGAGCGGGCAAGCAACCTGGCAGGATTTTCCAGGTCGAGCAGTGCAAGACCGAGGCGGTAGAGACAGCCGCTCGCTGTGGACCGAACCCCGTGATACAGTATGAGCCAGCCCTTTTCAGTCCGGATGGGGGGAGGAGAAAGACCTATTTTGTCCGCGTCCCACCAGCCCCCCCGCCGCGCGGCAATGACAATTTGGTGATCACCCCAGTGTTTCATGTCCGGGCTGAAAGAAATCCAGATGTGGGAGCCGACCCCGCTAAATCCAGATACAGGGCGATGCAGCATGGCCCACCTGCCGCCGAACCGAACCGGGAAAAGGGCCGCATCCTTGTCTTCAGGGGGCATGACAACCCCCTTCCGTTTGAAGGACTTGAAATTGCCGGTCGTGGCCAGGGAAACGAGAGGGCCGCCTTTCGAATAGGACACATAAACCACCGCCCAAAGTTGCAACTCCTCAATGTACGTAATCCGGGGGTCCTCAATGCCCCAAGCGTCCTCGGGATGGTTCGCGGGATCGGGCAGAAACGAGGGAACGGCATCTATGGTCCAGTTGCTCACCCCGTCCCGGCTGGTGGCCACTGTGAGGTGCGAAATGCCGCGGCGGTCCTCCACCCGCATGAGAAGAAGGGTCTTGTTGTCGATCTGTGTCGCCCCGGCATTGAACACGGAATTTGCCTGGTAGGGTATGTCCTTTGCCTGGATGATGGGATTTCCCGGGTATCTCTTGAAAAGCTCCTGAAATCGGTGATCAGACATTTTTCCTCCCCCTGATAGGTACAATTCCCGCAGCAGGGTCGCCGGAGCGAACCGCCTCTTTTTCACACGTTTGAAGATCAATATTGCCGGCTGTTTCAGCAGAGACCTGCATGGCTCTGAGCTGGTGGAGATGGAGGAGTGACAGAATCCACGCAAGGGTTGATTCCGCTCCCTGGTTCCGGTTGGATCCATCTGCATTGAGGCCGTCGCAGCACCCGCCCGTCAGATAATCATACAGCGGCGTCTGCAGGTCGTTCCGGCCGAGGAACCAGTCCAGGCAACGCTGAGCATGCGATATCCACTTGTCATCCTTCGTGACATTGTATGCCTCACGGCAGGCCTCGATCATGCCGAGAGCCTCAATGGGCTGTTGATCGAAGCGGGCCCTTTCCCCGCCCCGGGGGTACCAACCATGGTTTCCGATCGGAACAAAATGGCCCTTGGGATCAGTCTGGATATACATCAGCCATTCAAGGGAACGGAGACCTGCGTCCAGCATATCACCTCTCTGCAACCACTGCCCGGACAGAATCAAGGCCTGGGGTATTTTACCGTTTGCATATGTAAGGGTATCTTCTATCCATGGCCAGTCATCTGTTGCGCAATCCTGGTACAGCGTAAACAAACGATTGGCAAGCTTTTCCCTGGCCCTTCGAACTTCGCTGTCCCCACTGAACTTCCTGAGATACGCATGGATGCCCACCAGGCCGAACGCCCAGGCCCTCGGGGCCGTAAACTGAAGCAGGGCCGGCAATGCCTTTTCAAAAACAGAGAGGGCCGCACCTGTGAGGTGGTCGGATCTCGACAAGGCGATTCCCTCTCCCAACCCCCAGATGGCACGCCCGTGGCTGTCCTGGGAACCCTCTTCTTCCACCCATCTCCGATCGTAGCCCATGAAATTTCTGAAACGACCCGTGCTCTCATTAAAGGCGTGGTGCAGGAAGCTCACATAGGTACAGGCGAGATCGGTGATCCTTTCGCTGTCGTGAATAATGTCCTGGGCCATGAGCACTGCAATAAGGGCCCGGGCATTGTCATCAGTACAATATCCATGATGCCGGTCCGGGACCATGAACTTTGCATGCTGTAAAATACCCACATCGTCGGTCAGACGGATAAGGTGATCAAGTTTGGGCTGGGGCATTTCCCTGGGCACCGCCTCCATGGTCTTTGCCTTGAATACGGCTCGGGGCCTGCTCTCCCTCTCCTGCTTTACATTCTTGAATACCTCCAAGTAACTGCGCGCCACTTCTTTCCACACCATCTGTCTGCAATAGGTGTAGGCCCGTTTCCTCATGGCATGTCTTTCCACCTCATGGGCAAAAAGATCATTTACCTGGGCGGCCAACGCTTCCGGGTCCTCAAAGGGAACAATCCTTCCCCGACCGTTGCCCAACATTTCTTCCGCGTACCAGTAGGGAGTGGATATGGTGGCTTTTCCGGTTCCCAGGGCATACGCCAGTGTCCCCGAGACGATCTGCTCTCTTTTCAAGTAAGGGGTGACATAGATGTCAGCTGCGCCAAGAAATTCGCACAATTCCTTCAAGTCCACAAAACGATTATGGAACAGCAGATGCTGATCCACTCCGAGTTCCCGCGCGCGCTGCTGCAATGAAAACCGGTAAGCCTCTCCCTGTTCTTTCTTCACATGGGGATGGGTGGCACCCAGCACGATGTAAACCACTTCCGGGTGATTCTCGACTACATGGGGCAATGCATCAATCATGTATTCAATGCCCTTTCCCGGGGAAAGCAACCCGAACGTGAGGACGACCTTACGTCCTTCCACTCCGAATTGATCCTTGTAATAATTGGGGTCCACAAAGGGTACATCGGGGATACCGTGATGTATTTTCAGAAGCTTTTCCTCCTGGATGGAATAGACTTCCCTGAGAATTTCTTTTCCCCGGTCACTCATCACAATCATCCGATCTGAGAGTTGAGCGATCCTCTTCAGAACGGCTGACTGACCGCGGGTAGGATTTTGAAGCACCGTATGGAGAGTGGTAACCACGGGCATTCGCAGGTTGGACAGGAATTCGATAATATGAGACCCGTTGTCTCCTCCGAAAATACCGAACTCGTGTTGCAGGCACACGACGTCCACCTGGTTCATGTTCAGGAAATCAGCCGCCAGGCGATAGTCTGACAGTATTTTGTGGTTCAGTTCAAAACGCACCTGCGCAGGATAACGGTATCCTTCAGGCACATCATTCATTACCACTGCCCAGCATTCCATGTCATGACCTTCTTCTGCCAATGCGTTCAGAAGATCCGACGTAAAGGTGGCAATACCGCACTGCCGGGGAAGATGATTCCCTACCAGGGCAATCTTGCGGGGACCTGATCTGCACACGGTTGTTTGAATCATGATCATTTACCTCCCGGACTTTCCAGTTTTTCAGCCCGAAATAGGGTCAAGGCCGCTTTTTCGCTGGGTTGCACACCGATTGCCGAATCGTTTCCTCCAACAATCTCTACCGTATCTCCGTCCCGAAGCACGCGACCCATATGCGCGATTTCCCCGTTCACCCTTATGACAAACGGCGGGGAAACTTCCGGGTTGGCCCTCTCCACAAAATCTTGGACCGTGGCATTCTCAGGGAGCCTTAGGATCTGGCCTCCGTTTCCGAAAATCACGAGGCGGTCATGGTATACCTGCCGGTACAGAAGCTCCATAAACCCGTCCGAGTCCGGTGCGTTCCTGTGCTGATCCACAAGACTTTCAATCCAGCGGGATTGCTTGTGATTATTGGCCGCCGCCGCTTCTGCGCTTTTGTAACGCCAGTGGGCTGCCACACCATATTCTGCTTCCATATGCATGAGCACGGTCCGAATCTGGAATTCAATGGGTTTATGGGAAATGTCACGTACCGGGTAGACACAAGTGTGGAGTGATTGATACCCATTTTCCTTTGGAAGGCCTATGTAGTCATCAAATGTACCGGGTATAGGCCTGAAGTGGGAATGCAGCAATCCGAGGACACTATAGCACTCCGGGACAGAGGAGACGATAATGCGCAGTCCAATACGATCCATGATATCCTGCAGGCTCGCACCGTATCGGGTCATCTTGGAGTAGATTCCGTAAAGGCTCTTGGTCCGGCCCTGGACTTCACCTTCAATACCATTTTTCTCCAGGAGGCGTTTGACACCGTCCATGAGTATTTTGAGACACCGGTCATCTTCGCTCTGAATCGGGGCAACTTGTTGTTTCAAATCCCGGTACGTATCGGGATAAAGGATGCGAAAACTCTTTTCCTCCAGTTGCTTCCGCAACATACTCAGACCGAGTCGGTCAGCCAACGGTACATAAAGATCCAGGGTCTCCCGGGCCAGATTTCGGCCGCTTTCTTTCGTGGGCTCCGAGACGTGCTCAAGTTCCATCAACCGGAAGGCGAGCCGCAGGACCACCTTGCGGGGATTGCCGGTGAAGGAGGCAAGAAGCACATGGATATCTTTCCTTCGATGGGGTTCCGTGTCGGTGCGAAGTGCGGCGGGGCTGCCGAACTCTGCCAGGGTTGAAGCAACGGTTTCGCCAAAAGCCTCTTTGATTTCGGGAAGTGGGATGCCTGCATGCCAGATGGTGGGTGCCAGGAGGGCTGCTGCAAGCGTTACGGCATCGGCTTTTTGATCGAGCAGAAGCCCAGCGACATTGTACAGGGGATGCCTTTGTCCCTGCAGTTTTTCCGTTGCAAAGTCGTGAGCCCTGCGGACAAGCTCGGCCTCTTCCGGGCCGAATGCATTTCTTACTTTTTCTAAAAACAGGCGGCTGTTCGCCCAATTCTGCCAATCTCGTCCCATCTGACCGAAATGTTACATCATTGGTTCAGGGTTCCGGAATGGGACCCTGACAGCCTGAGTATTCCAAGTCCAGTGTGCATGACCCGTCTTGGGAACAAGCGCACAACTCAGTAATATTTTAAATCATAATTGGGAAAAATCAAGAGGGAGCTCGTGCCTTTTACCTGCTGTTCTCCGGCTCCCTGGAACAAAGCCGGTAGGGTTTTTTTATTGAAAGCAATTGCATTGCCTTTCTCTGATGAATACCTTAGTATTTATCAGACAGCGATTTTTTGGGATTCTACAATAGAGCACCAGTGTAAGGTAAGGACAGCGTTTTATGAAACAGATTATTCTGGGAACAGCAGGCCACATTGATCACGGAAAAACATCCCTTATCAGGGCACTCACCGGCATCGATACAGATCGCCTGAAAGAGGAAAAGGAACGGGGCATTACCATTGAACTGGGTTTTGCACACCTGGAGCTGCCGGGGGGCAAACTCCTTGGCATCGTGGATGTCCCTGGTCATGAGAAGTTTGTTAAGAATATGGTGGCCGGCGCCACCGGTATAGACCTGGTAGCCCTGGTGATCGCCGCGGACGAAGGCGTTATGCCGCAGACCAGGGAACACCTTGAGATCTGCCAACTGCTGGATATTCACCACGGCCTCGTGATTCTCACCAAGATTGACATGGTGGACGAGGAATGGCTCGAACTTGTGAAGGAAGACGTCCAGGAATATCTCTCCGAGACGTTCCTTGCAGACGCCCCAATCGTTGAAGTGTCATCCGCCACCGGTGAAGGTATCGACAAACTGATCTCGATCCTGGATGTACTCGCACAGGGAATCCCTGAGAAGGAAGTGGGGCACGTATTCCGGCTTCCCATCGACCGCGTGTTTTCCATGAAAGGGTTCGGCACGGTCATCACCGGGACGGCCGTGTCCGGGCGGATCAAGACAGGAGAAGAGGTCACCATCTACCCCCAGGAAATCCAATCACGGATACGGGGAATACAGGTGCATAACCAGGAAGTCGAAGAGGTCAGGGCCGGTCTTCGCACTGCGGTCAATTTACAGGGTATTGAAAAAGCGGTGATTCACCGCGGCCATGTCCTCGCTACGAAGGGTTCCATGAAACCCACATTCATGATGGACGTTATTCTTGACCTTCTTTCCAGCGCCCCGAGGAAACTCAAAAACCGGGCAAAGGTGCGGTTCCACACCGGCACCTCCGAGATCATCTCAACCGTCGTCCTCCTGGACAGGGATGAACTGGCGCCGGGACAAACCTGTTTTGCACAAATCCGGCTGGATGAGCCGACCGCTGTGCTCAGAAAGGACCGATACGTGTTGCGCAGTTATTCTCCCGTGCGGACCATCGGCGGCGGGGAAATTCTCAATGCCCTCCCCCGGAAAAAGAAACGGTTTTCCGATAGCTCTCTCACTGAAATGAAGACCCTTCACCAGGGGGATCCGGCGGAAATCGTGGAGCTCTTCGTGGGTCAGGGACGTTTCATGGGAATGGAACAGGACCAGTTGCCTTTTCTCACCAATACGAACAAGAAGCGGCTTGAAGATATCCTGAACGGTCTCATGGCAAAAAACCGAGTAGTCCGGTTTGACAAGGAAAACAGGGTATTGATCCGTGCGGATTTCCTGGAGAAGGCCCGGAACGAGCTCCTCGACACCATCGCAGAGTATCACCGGAAATTTCCCCTGAAAGTGGGGCTCCCAAAAGAAGAACTCCGGTCAAGGACAACCGGATCAAGAAATCAGAAACTTTTCAACTTCCTCATCAATCAGCTTACCAAAGAGGGCCGGATCGTGCAGGAAAAGGATCTGGTACGCCTGGTGGATCACCGGGTTACTCTTGCGGCCGATCAGCAGGAAGCCCGGAAGAAAATTGAGGAAATATATGTCAAGAGCGGGCTTCAGCCCCCTTATTTCAAGGAGATAAAAGACGAGTTCCCCGGCAATACGGCCTTTGAGGTCCTTGAGTTGATGCACAAAGAAGGATCACTGATCAAGGTCAAGGAAGACCTCTATTTCCATAAGCAGGCCGTCGAAAAACTGGAAAAAGACCTCGTAGGATTTCTCAAGGAGCACAAAGAGATCACGACACCCCAGTTCAAAGAGATGACGGGAACATCACGCAAATACACCATTCCCCTCATTGAATATTTTGATCGATCCCAGGTCACCGTGCGGGTCGGGGACAGCCGGGTCCTGAGAAGAAAATGAGTTTTTTGTATGAAAAAGGCCCCTGGTAATCTTCGCTCAGCACTGGCATTGGGAGCCAGCGAACATATCGCCATTGTCGGCGGGGGAGGAAAAAGTACGCTCCTTTTCGCCCTGGCAAGGGAGTTGCGCCGCCAAAGCCTTAAGGTCGTCACCACAACCACCACGAACGTCTGGCTGTGGGAGAGGGACCAGGCCCCGTGGGCCTTGTATCTTTCCGAGGAGGCCTCCTGGGAGAACCTACTCAAAGAAGCCGTTGAGAAACAGGGTCACGTGTTCGTAAGCAGGGAAGCCCTCTCTTCAGGAAAAGCGGCGGGGATCTCAAAGGATATGGCTGATGCCCTGTTTCAGGAACCCTGGGTGGAGTACCTGCTTGTGGAGGCGGACGGTGCTGCCGGACGGCCGGTCAAAGTGCCCATGCCTCATGAACCGGTCATTCCTGATTCGGCTACGGCGGTGATTGCTGTTGTGGGACTTGATGCCCTTGGTTCTGCGTGTACCGAAAAAAACGTGTTCCGGATCGATGAATTCAGAAAGATCACCGGGCTCAAATCCCAAAACAGGATAACACCGGAGGCCCTGGTGAAGATATTTGCGCACCGGAAAGGCATTTTCAAGGAATCACCCGAAAAGGCCCGCCGGATAGTCTTTTTGAACAAGAGTGATATCTGCGAAGATCTGGAAGAAGCCCGAATACTGGCGCAGCATATCGTTCAATTGCCTGATGCTGCGGTGGACAGGGTGGTATTGGGGTCACTCCACAATGAGGAATATAATGTTATTTTGGGAGAAGAGCGGTGAAAGAAATCTATGATAGAGCGGTTGAAGAATCGAAAAAGGGGAATGTTTCCGTCTTGGCGACAATCATCAAGCAGGCTGGTCCATCTCCCCGCGGCATCGGCGCAAAGTGCCTGCTGACGAAAGACGGCACTCTTATTGGAACGGTCGGTGGCGGGCGCCTGGAAGCGGAAGTCCTTGGCAAAGCCCCCCAGGTGCTGCAATCCGGCGTACCGGAGGTGCTGAGCTTTCATCTCAAAGGGACCGATGTTGAGGACACGGATATGCTGTGCGGCGGTGATGTGGAGGTCTTTCTTGCCCCCCTTTCCCCGAAAGACGTGTCTCTCCCTTCCTTTTTAGACGCAGTCCTGAAAATCCATCGGCGCGGCGGCGAGGGATTGATCGCGACGGTTGTTGACCCTGAAACATGGCAGGGAGAGAAGGCACCCTTGCTCTTTCTTACCAGGGAAGGCGGACAAACAGGAAGTATGCCGCACTATCACGACCTCGAAATGGAATTGAAAAACAATTTAGAGACACTCCTAAAAGAGCGGCTCCCCAAAATTTACACCTTTTCCGTAAGTGGAACATCGCTGAACGTCTTTGTGGAGCCGGTCATATCGAACCCGGTTCTGTTTATTTTTGGCGGCGGACATGTGTCCCAGCAGATTGTACCCCTGGCGGCCCGGGTCGGATTCAACGTGACCGTTATCGACGACCGGGAGGAATTTGCAGATCCTCGTCTTTTCCCGGACGCGAAAGAAGTCGTAAAACTCGGGTTTGAGGATGTGGTGGATAACCTGCCCGTGAATAAATCCTCCTTCCTTGTAATTGTTACCCGAGGGCACAGTTTTGACAAGGAAGTGCTGGCCCAGGCCCTGCGGACGAATGCCCGGTACGTGGGAATGATCGGAAGCAGACGAAAGCGGGATATTATTTATCAAAGGCTCCTGGAGGAAGGATTCACCCTGGAAGATCTTGCGCGGGTCCATTCGCCCATAGGGCTCAGCATCGGGGCGGAAACCCCTGCGGAGATCGCGGTCAGCATCGTGGCGGAACTCATACAAGAGAGGGCAGGAGGATAGGAAAAGAAGGATAAAGGACGAATGTGAAGGGCCGTGATTTGTTGGGATTGAAAAGGCATCGATTTGGTCAGAAATGCACCAAGAGGGAGAAAAGAGCATGAGTTACAAGATTGATGATTCATACCAGGGATGGCTGTGGGAAAAGCTGGGTGAGAAATGTGTTGAAAACCTCAAGAAGCACGGGTTTGACGCTCACCTCGTAGAGACGGTTGATAAAGCAAAAGACCTGATCCTGAAAATGATCGGCGACTTCGAAACATTCGGCTTCGGGGGGTCTGATACGACCCGCGCGCTCGGGGTCATGGAAGAGCTGAAAGACAAGGGCAAGACCATCCATGACCACTGGCAGGAGGGGCTGAGCAGGAAAGAAGACCTGGAGATCCGGCTCCTGCAGGGCCGCTGCGACTGCTTCCTTTGCAGCGCCAATGCGATCGCCGCAACAGGCGAAGTGGTCAACGTGGACGGCATCGGCAACCGTACTAACGGCATGACCTTCGGGCCGAAAAAGGTGGTAATTGTTGCCGGCATGAACAAGGTGGCTCAGGACCTCCACGGGGCCCTGCGGCGCATCCGGGAAGTGGCCGCCCCCATGCGGGCGAAAAGCCTCGGTATGCAGACACCCTGCGCGGAGACGGGCTTCTGCACCGACTGCAACGCGCCCCAGCGCATCTGCCGCGTCACCACCATCCTTCACCGGAAGCCCATGCTCACGGACGTAAGCGTAATCCTGATCAACAAGCCCCTGGGTTTTTGATCATGGCCAGGCACAGTCACTCGTTTGTTGATGAATATGACGGTTTTGTAGGCTTCGGTTTCAACCGCGAAGTGGACGAACACACCCTGACGTACTATCTTCAGAAGTTTTCAGACGATGAATTCATTGCGCTCATGAGGACCAGGATGTCCCGGGAAGACATGGAAGCGCTCTTTGACCATCTCAACGAGATCATGAAGCGCTACCTGAAAGATGAGGAATACCATCGCTACTTCCTGAAAGACAAAGAGCACGGGTAGCATATCATTCCGCGCTGTCTGAAAAACGGCCGAGGATCTCCTTGTATGTGTTCAAGGCACGATCCCCGAAACAGACGAAAATAACCTTTTCAAGGGTCTGGTCACCTTCCAGGAACTTCCTGGTCTCTCTGAGCGCGATCTCAGTGGCCCGCTCCAGGGGGAACCCATAGGCCCCGGTGCTGATGGAGGGGAACGCCACGGTCTTCGCCCCCAGGTCAACGGCCGCCTTGAGGCTGTTGCGGTAGCAGGAGGCCAGGAGTTGCTCTTCGTTCCTGTTCCCCCCGCGCCAGATGGGCCCCACCGTGTGGATCACCCATTTGGCCGGAAGCCGGTACCCCTTGCTGACGCGTGCCTCTCCGGTGGGACACCCGCCGATCTGCCGGGTCTCTTCCAGGAGTTCGGGTCCTGCCGCCCGGTGGATGGCGCCGTCAACTCCGCCGCCTCCCAGGAGGGAATTGTTTGCCGCGTTGACAATGGCGTCCACCTCCTGCTTCGTGATATCCCCTTCAATGATCGTGATCCTTTCTTCCATCGCAATCACCTCCCAACCCGGATAAAAACCCGCCGGGGGCGGGCAAACCGGCAATAACCTAATAAATTATTTTACTCTTCTTTGATAAAATGAATCCAGAAAAAAGTGGAAAAAGGTTGTGTTGGATTTTAAGACTGATATGTCGCGAATCGCAACAGCAAGGTATGTTCTTGATATTGCTCATATAGAATGGCGTCAGCCATTGCAGAGAGCCCAATGATAAGAACACGCCGTCTTGAAACACATCACAAGGCGGCAAACCTTTTTTCTGGAAGCCAGGCATTGGAGAATGAATAGCGTTTAATATCAATAGGTTATCCTGTTGCCTCCTGTTCTGGCATCTATCTTGCTCTTTATCGGGGCAAACATACATTCTTGAAAAAAGGAGCGAGGAAAATGGCAAAAAAGATGAAAGAAAATGTGCGGGATCGAATCGGATATGGCTCTTCCTACAGGAAGGGGGCGTCTCATGACTTGAAGGAAAAAGAAGAAATTGGGGCGGTCTTAGGCGGCCAGGTCTGGATGGTAAGGCCGGATAAAAAAGGACAGAGCGCCAATCCCTGTATCTGGATGCAGGCTGGTGTTGTAGCCTTCAAAAATTGCAACAATTTTTATGACTGTACCACCTGTAAATACGATCTGGGAATGCGGAAGAAGGCAGCACAGGGGAAACAAATAACCTGGCAGGATGCCATGAGGAGACGATCGGGCCTGGAAAGGGCCTGCCGTCACAGCCTTACCAACAGAATCGCAAAACGGCAGTGCGCCTATGATTATGAATGCTCCCATTGTGATTTTGACCAGTTTTTTGAGGATGTCTGGACAACCAAAACCAGGAAACTGCCGACCGAGGTGCACAGGGTCAAAGGCTTTGAAGTTCCTATGGGATACTATTTTCACAACGGGCATGCATGGGCTCGCATTGAAAGTGGCGGTTATCTCCGGGTAGGAATGGATGATTTTGCCTTGAAGCTGCTTGGAAAAGCAGATGCGCTGGACCTCCCTCTCATGGGAAAAGAGCTGGATCAGGATGCTCCCGGGTGGGGATTGCGAAGGGGCAACAATGCAGCCGATGTGCTCTCTCCAGCTGGAGGAGTTATCGTCGAGGTGAATTCCAGCGTGAGAGAAGACTCCGGCCTGACCAACCGGGAACCGTATGGTGAGGGATGGCTCTTTGTACTCCGCAATCCTGATCTCAAGAAGGCCATGAAAAACCTGATGGACGACACAACCGGTCTTGAGTGGATAAACAGTGAAGTCGGCAAACTGGAAGAGATGATCGAGGATGTGGCGGGTCCACTGGCTGCTGACGGCGGACATCTTGCCAACGACGTTTTCGGGAACCTGCCGGATCTGGGCTGGGGAAACCTGACCAAAACATTCCTCAAAACCTGATCGGATAAAGAAAGCAGGAGCCTTGAACCCGAGGGATGATCCATGGAAAAGCGCTATGTCTAAAAGAACAAAGGAAAAACAAGCTGCAGGGCAAGAAGACCGGTGCATCTGGATGCATGCGGGGGTCGTCAGCAAAAAATATTGTGAGCGGAACTACCGATGCACCGATTGTGTCTTCGACCAGGCATTGCGACGCGCTGCCGGTAAAAAACGAAGCGGCCTCGTCTCCTGGCAAGACAAACTGAGGGAACGGCCCCAGTGGAAGAGACCGTGCATTCATCATATGAAGGGTGCTATTGAATATCGGTCTTGCACCAACGACTACCAGTGTGGCCACTGCGATTTCGACCAGTATTTTCAGGATCAGTACACCGTTCATGCCGTAGTGAGTCCAGTAGATTCTTTTGAGGTTGGCGGGTTCAAGATCCCCCAGGGCTACTATTTTCATGAAGGACATACTTGGGCCAAGCTGGAAGAAGGGCCTTCGGTGAGAATCGGTATTGATGATTTTGTTCTCAGAGTGCTTGGGCCTTTCGACCACATTGAATGCCCCCTTTTGGGGAAAGAGGTGAAACAGGGCGAGCAGGCCATTTCCGTCATTCGCGGTGACAAGCGGGCCCGGATGCTTTCACCCGTAAGCGGTGTTGTGACGGCCCTAAACCCGGGAGTGCGTGAAAGGGGTACGCCGGCTCACGAAGATCCGTATGCCAACGGATGGATCATGACAGTTCATGCTCCTCATCTCAGAAAAGAACTGAAAAATCTCACCATTAACAAGGAATCAAGAAATTTTATTGGGAAAGAAGTAGATCGGCTTTTTGAGATCATTGAAGAAGTGGAAGGGCCGCTTGGTACTGATGGTGGCGCACTGGGCAGTGATCTCCTGGGCACAATACCGAACCTTGGCTGGGAAAGGCTTACTCGCCTCTTCCTTCGCATATAACCTGAACTGAAGCATTTGCCTCGCATGGCTGATGGGCTATCCGCTCATCAGCCTTTCTTTTTCATCCTTGAGCAAGGTACTGCAATATCTGCAGAGGTGATTGGACTTCCGATCCACATCCGCCACCGAGTGGCAGTAATGCATGATACATCCGGGGTCCTTACAATGACGAAGATTAAATGTATGTCCCAGTTCGTGGACAGCCTCCTTTACCACCCGTGTATGATACTCCTTCTCCCGTCCCTCTGACCCAAAACCTTCCTTGAGCCGATGCAGGGAAATGATGGATGCCCTGCCCCCCAACTGGGCTTCACCGTACACATGGGTCAGGATGGGGATGAAGAGATCCTGCCTTGTAACGCCCAATATCTTCAAGGCATCCGACGGAGCTTTCCGATCCAGGATCTCCAGTATAAGGGTGGAGTGATACTGCCGCCGTTGCCGGTCAAAAGCAAACGCAAGGTCGTCTATGAGCGGCATGATCTCAACGGGAAAACCGAATACCGTAATGAGAGCCCCGATTATCCGGTCCAGGAGTGACGTATCCAGGGCTTCAATGGGGGAAAGAATGATGGTATGTGCCGGTTGGGTATTCAATCTGGCCTGCGAATTCCATATCGCTTGATTTTGCTGTACAGGGTGGAACGGTCGATTTGCAGTATGTCAGCACTTTTCTTGATATTCCAATCAGTTTCGCCCAAAATAGTCATGACATGCGCTTTCTCAATCTCCTGCAAGGATTTGTCGGCGGCTAGGGTCCGATGTTCCGGAGAAAAAATGGGGAGATCCTCAGGTTTCACGGTCCGCCCCTTGCCCACAACAACGGCCCGCTCTATTGCGTTCTCCAGCTCACGAACATTCCCCGGCCATTCGTAAAGCATCATTTCGTCCATAGCTTCCCTACTGATTTTGTCTATATCCTTGTTGCTTTCTTGGGAAAACCGGTGCAGGAAATGCTCCGCGAGAATGGGGATATCTTCCTTTCTTTCTCGCAGGGGTGGCATAGCAAACGAGATCACGTTGAGTCGGTAGAAAAGATCCTGCCTGAACGTCCTGTCCCGGATCGCCTGGGCCAGGTCTTTGTTGGTGGCGGCGATGACCCTGAAGTCGGCCTCAATGGGTTGCGTTCCTCCGACCCTGTAGAATACCCGGTCCTCCATGACTCGCAGGAGGTCGATCTGCATCCGCATGCTGATCTCGCCTATTTCATCCAGGAAAAGGGTCCCGCCGTGTGCCAGTTCCAGCCTGCCTTTCTTGCTCGCCTTGGCATCGGTAAAGGCACCTTTCTGATGCCCGAAAAGTTCACTTTCAAGGAGATGTTCGGGAAATGCTCCGCAATTCACCGCCACAAATGGACCGTTGCAGCGCGGGCTCTTGCTGTGAATCGCCTTTGCCGCCAGACCTTTTCCGGTGCCTGTTTCCCCGGTGATCAACACGGTTGAGTCGGTAGCGGCAACATCCTCTATCAACCGGAACACTTCCTGCATCGCCCTGGATTGACCAAGCATGCTCTCAAATCTGCTACGTTCCCGGTATTCTTCTTTCAGGAAGAGAGTTTCGCGATCTTGCGCCTGCCGGTCCATGATCTTTTCAATCAGAAGTCCCAGTTCATTCGGATCAAAGGGCTTCATCAGGTAGTCAAAGGCCCCGTTTTTCATGGCCTCGATGGCCGTGGAAACGGAACCATAAGCCGTGATCATGACTATGGCAACATCCGGGTCATTTTCATGCACTCGCTTCAGGACATCCAGGCCGCTCATGCCGTCCATCTTGATATCCAGAAGAAGGATGTCATACCGGATATTTTCGAGCATCTCCAGGGCCTCTTCGCCACTGGCGGCCTTGTCTACCTGGTGGCCGTCCCTTTCCAGCCATCCGGCGAGAGATTCCCTCATAATCAGCTCGTCATCAACAATAAGAATCTTAGCGGTCCCCATGTAGGCCTCCATCCCCGGAGGGGACAGGAAGAAGCACGCGAAAAGTCGTGCCCTTTCCCGGCTTCGATTCGACCTTAATAGTCCCCCCGTGTTCCTCTACTATTCCGTAAGCCACTGAGAGCCCCAAGCCGACCCCCTTACCTTTTTTCTTGGTGGTGAAAAAAGGTTCAAACAATTTTGAAAGGTTCTCTTCCGGTATCCCAGCTCCCGTATCGGTAAGAGAGATCATGATTATACTGTCTGCCGACAGGGACCTGGTTTCAATAGTGAGAATACCGCCTTCACCGGCGTCCATTGCCTCGGCAGCGTTTGAGACCAGGTTCATCAAGACCTGTTGGAGCTGATCCTCCGACCCCACGATTTCCGGCAGTTCCACATCAAGGCTTTTTTCAACTCTTACCCGGTTAATTTTCAAAAGATTCCCGTTGAGAAGCAGGGTTTTTTCTATTAGACGATTTATATCAACCGGTTTCAATTCGAGCTTTGACTGCCGCGAAAACGCAAGAAGGTTGGAGGCTATTCGGCTCACCCGGCGTGTTTCAGTCTCCATAAGTCCAAGGTATTGTACAAATCGCTCGGCTGTCCGGGTATCAAGGTCTTTTTCCTCTATAATCCGTTTCATAAGCAGGATAAAATTGAACATACCGGCAACAGGATTGTTTATCTCATGCACCACAGACGCCGCCAGCTTACCGAGGGACGCCATTTTGTCCTGATGGAGGAGCTTCTCATGGGTTTCCTTGAGCTCCCTGGTACGTTCCTCAACCATTCTTTCCAGGCGCTGCCGTATTTTTTCCTCCTGTTTTTTCCTGTCTGTTATGTCCCTGCTGATCTCAATAAACTTGGAAATTTTCCCTTTATCCCCCCAGATGGGAAACATGGAAACTTCAATATACCGGATTCGTCCCTTATGGTCCACGCGGGTGAGGATTTGCTGGTTCGTCTGCCTGTTTTTGATGACTTCCTCGAGCGGGCAGACAAAATCACCTCTCTTGCAGGGTTCAGCGAAATTTTGAAAAATTTCATGACATTTTCGTCCAATCACCTCATCACGTCCGTACCCCATGGTATTCAAAAAGGCCTCATTAACCTCCACAATTTCCCGTTCAGGGGTAATGACGACTATAGTGTCCTGAATGGCATTAAAAATAGTCTCAAATTCTTCTGTCTGGCTCCTGAGCCTTTTTTCTTCAACGTTGGTTGCCCGCCAGAACATGTCAAAAACATGGTACGCAAGAACCCTGATATGATCGGGCTTTGTTGCCAGAATCTCTTTAAAAACCTCCCTCTCGGGTGTCAGTACCATGATGAGATGGATATCGAACACAGGAAGGAAAAAATCTCGATAATCTCCGGTAACCTTCAGGCCGAGTTCCCTGGCTTTCGCGACCCCGGGACTTGTGAGGTCATTGTCTGCAATGGCAATGATTTTGGCACGCACGTCCTTTTTGCGGTAATCGGAATAGGTTTTTTCCAAGACGTCTCTGGCCAGCAAACCGCCACCCACAATGCCGATATTGATAATTTTTTCCGCCTCTACATTCATAAAATTGACCCTCGACAGAAACCCTTCTTTCCCTGGACCTGACACCTCATTTTTGGAGCTTATCATGACCCCATTACCCTTTCAAGAAGATATTCAATCCATTTGAAAAAGTGGCTTCATCTCTCTCACGGCCGGGGGTGAATCGGGTGCTCGGAATCAGCCTGGACCCCCTTTTCAATAGGCTGTTTATTCGGTTTTTGATTGACAATCTTGTCCTGCGCGAAATATATTTAATGACTTTTTGCGATACAGCCAAGAACTTTCACCCGTAAAGGAGCGTGTCATGCCTGACAAACCCGTGGGATCTGTCATGGTGGTCGGCGGAGGGATTGCTGGAATGCAGGCATCCCTTGATCTTGCCGATTCCGGGTACCTGGTCCACCTTGTTGAAAAGTCCTCCGCGATCGGCGGGGTTATGAGTGAGCTGGACAAGACCTTCCCCACCAATGACTGTGCCATGTGAATTATCTCCCCGAAACTGGTCGAGGTCGGCCGGCATCTGAATATCAACCTCATTACTTGTGCGGAAGTAGAAAAGATTGAGGGATCGCAAGGTAATTTTAGGGTCACCCTCAACAAGACACCCCGGTATATCGATGAATCCAAATGTACCGCCTGTGGAGACTGTGCTGAAGTATGTCCAGTAGTCCTGCCCAGCGAATACGATCAGGCACTGGTAACCAGGAAGGCTACTTTCAAAAAATATGCCCAAGCCATACCGGGATCTTTCTCTATCCAGAAGGCAGACAAAGCCCCTTGCCGTCTCGCGTGCCCTGCCGGTTTGAATGTGCAGGGATACGTTCAAATGGTTAAAGAAGGGAAGTATAAAGAATCACTTGAAATCATCATGAAGGATCTTCCTCTGCCGGGGGTGCTGGGAAGAATCTGCCCCCACGGATGCGAGGATGCCTGTCGTCGTGCCCAGGTAGACGACCCGGTGGCTATCCGTGACCTGAAACGACTGGCAGCAGATCAGTTTGATCCGCGTGATATCGAGATAGCATGCGCACCAAAGCGTGATGAAAAAGTAGCAATCATCGGGTCGGGACCGGCTGGTCTTTCAGCAGCATACCACCTTGCACGCAAGGGCATACAATCGGTGATATACGAGGCCCTGCCGGAGCCTGGCGGCATGCTTCGGGTTGGCATACCCGACCACCGACTCCCAAGAAAGGTCCTCGACACGGAAATCGAATTGATCCAAAACCTGGGAGTGGAAATCAAGACAAACGCTCCCCTCGGTCCTGACTTGACGGTAGATGACCTTTTCGAGAAAGGTTTCAAGGCGGTCTATCTCGCGATCGGCGCCCACCGGGGAATCGATCTCGGCGTCCCCGGAGAAAAGGCAAAAGGGGTGCGCCAGGGGGTCGATTTTCTTCGGGAACTTAATCTTAAAGGCAGCGTTGAGGTCGGGCAAAAGGTGGCAATCATCGGCGGCGGGAACGTGGCCATTGACGTGGCTCGGTCGGCCGTGCGGATGGGCGCTGAGGATGTCAATATTATCTATCGCCGCACCCGGGCTGAAATGCCTGCGTGGGAAGAGGAAATCAGTGCTGCGGAACAAGAAGGAACCCATATCACGTATCTCTCTGCCCCCCAGGAGATTCTGACCAGGGACGGTGTGGTGGTGGGTGTTCGGTGTATCCGCATGGAACTGGGGGAGCCCGATTCTTCAGGGAGGAGACGACCGGTTCCAATTCCGGGGAGTGAATACGAAATAGAAATCGACCAGGTGATTCCAGCCATCGGTCAGCGGGCGGACCTGTCGGCCATTGAGGATATTGCGGGCCTCGATTTCACGCGCTGGGGGACCATTGATGTGGATGCAACCACCTATGCAACCGGGCGTGAAGGCGTCTTTGCGGGTGGCGATGCCCAGACAGGCCCCTGGGTCGCCATCGGTGCCATAGCAGCTGGGCGGGAAGCCGCCGAATCCATTGAGCGATATTTCGACGGAAGAGATCTGGCTGAAGGTCGTGAACCCATCAACAAAGACAATCCTTTGTATCGCCCCATCCCACCTGATATTTCTTCCAAGGCCAGGGCCCGGATGCCCGAATTGCCCCCGGAAAAAAGAAAAGGCAATTTCAATGAAGTGGAATTGGGGTATGACGAGGAAACAGGCCGTGAGGAAGCAGACCGTTGCCTTAACTGCGGTTATTGCTGCGAATGCTTTCAGTGTGTGGATGCGTGCGGCGCACAAGCCGTGACTCTTGACACCCATGCACAGCAACCTGAAACCGTTGATCTGGAGGTGGGCTCGATTATTCTTGCCCCGGGATTTGAAGCATTTGATCCTTCACAATTTGATACATACAACTATGCAAATCACCCAAATGTCATAACTTCCATGGAATTCGAGAGGATCCTTTCTGCATCCGGACCCACCATGGGGCACCTGGTGCGCATGTCGGACCACAAAGAAGCGAGAAAAATAGCATGGTTACAGTGTGTGGGTTCTCGAGATATGAATCGCTGCGACAACGCCTACTGCTCCTCGGTCTGCTGCATGTATGCAGTAAAAGAGGCGGTTATCGCCAAGGAACACGGCGGAGAGGATCTCGACTGCAGCATATTCTATATGGATATGCGAACCCACGGAAAAGACTTTGAACGGTATTATGATGACGCCCGGGAAAAGCACGGGGTTCGTTTCATCCGATCCCGTGTCCACTCTATTACACCCATGCCCGGATCGGACGATCTGATCATCAAATACGCTGATGAGAATGGGAATTTAAGGGAAGACATTTTTGATATGGTCGTGCTTTCCGTTGGGCTGGAGACACCGCCCGAGACAAAAGAACTGGCTGAAAGACTGGATATTGATCTGACGGAAGGCAGTTTTTGCCATACGGAGTCCTTTCATCCCGTTGCCACGTCCAGGGACGGCATATACGTCTGCGGGGCCTTCCAGGGACCTAAGGATATCCCGCAATCCGTGGTTGAAGCCAGTTCAGCCGCGGCGGAAGCAGGGTCCCTTCTGAGCGCCAGCCGTAATACTCTGACAAGGACCAGGGAACTTCCGGAAGAAAAAAATATAATAGGAGAACGCCCCAGAATCGGTGTCTTTGTCTGCCATTGCGGGATCAATATCGGAGGCGTCGTAGACGTTCCGGCCGTCCGGGATTACGCGGCAAACCTCCCTTACGTGACATACGTCACGGACAACCTTTATACCTGTTCCCAGGATACTCAGGACACCATTGCCAAGGTCATCAAAGAAGAGGGGCTGAACCGAATCGTAGTTGCCGCGTGTACGCCGAAAACTCACGAACCCCTGTTTCAGGAAACCATGGTCGGCGCGGGTTTGAATAAGTATCTCTTTGAGATGACAAACATCCGGAATCAGGATTCCTGGGTGCATAAGGATGACCCCGAAGCCGCTACCGAGAAAGCCAAAGACCTGGTGCGCATGGCCGTAGCCAAGGTGGCCCTGATGGAACCTCTCAAGGAAACGGAGCTGGGCATCAACCAGAAGGCCCTTGTGGTGGGCGGCGGTATTTCCGGCATGGTCACCGCAAGGACCCTCAGCAAACAGGGATACCAGGTCGCCTTGGTGGAAAGGAACAACGCCCTGGGCGGCCAGGCCCTGAACCTTTTCAGGACCTGGAAAGGGGAGAATGTCCGGGAAAACGTCTCGTCTCTGGTGAAGGATGTGGAAAAGGACGGGAACATTGAGGTCCATCTCAATACGGTATTGAGTCATGTTGACGGTTTTGTCGGCAATTTCAAGTCGACCCTGAAATCGGGTGACAAGGAAGAGGAGATTGAGCACGGTATCACGGTGATTGCCACCGGGGCCCAGGAGTTCAAGCCGGACGAATACCTTTACGGAAAAGACCCAAGGGTCATGACCCACCTGGAACTGGATCGAAAATTCATGGATGATCCTGCTTCACTGAAGGCGGCGAGCACCGCGGTTTTTATCCAGTGTGTCGGTTCCAGGGAACCGGAAAGGCCTTACTGTTCTCGCGTCTGTTGTACCCACTCCATGGAAAGTGCACTCCAGTTAAAGGAATTGAATCCAGATATGGATGTCTACATCCTGTACCGGGATATCAGGACCTACGGAGAAAGGGAAACCCTTTACAGAAAGGCCCGCGAAGCCGGGGTTATCTTTGTGCGGTACAGTCTTGATCAAAAACCAGAGGTTAAAAGCACTGAACAGGGCCTGGAAATCCAGGTCAACGACCCGATCCTCCAGCGCCCGCTGATCATTCGGGCGGACCTGCTTGGACTTGCATCCGCCATCGTGCCTTACAGGGATGAAGAACTTGCCCAGCATTTCAAGATCACCCTGAACGACGACGGCTTTTTTGTGGAGGCCCACCCGAAACTGGCCCCCTCCGAATTTGCAACGGACGGTGTTTTCCTGTGCGGGATGGCGCATTATCCCAAGCCCATTGACGAGTCAGTGGCCCAGGCCCAGGCAGCGGCATCACGTGCTGTCACGCTCCTGGCAAGGGAAACCGTCCATGTGAGCGGCACCGTCGCATATGCAAACCCCGCCTATTGCAGCAGTTGCGGCGTATGCGTGTCTATCTGCCCCTATTCAGCGCCCTCTTTTATTGAGGAAGGCCCCTTTGCCGGCAAGGCCCAAATTAATGCAGCCCTGTGCAAGGGTTGTGGCCTTTGCGTTGCATCCTGCCGTTCCGGCGCCCTCAACCTCCGGGGATTTGAGGAAGGGCAGATTATGGCAATGATAAACGAGATGTAGCTAATCGAGGAGAATGTAAATGAGCGACTGGGAACCAAAAATCACCACCTTCCTGTGCCACTGGTGCAGTTACGGCGCAGCGGATCTTGCCGGGGTCAGCCGGCTCCAGTACCCCCCCAATTTTCGGGTCATCAGGGTGCCCTGTTCCGGCAGGGTAAGCCCCAAGTTCATCCTCGCGGCCTTCAGGCACGGTGCGGATGGTGTATGGGTCTCGGGGTGACACCCCGGAGACTGCCATTACCTGGAAGGTAATTATTACGCAAGACGCAAATTCGTCCTCCTGAAAAACCTCATGGAACATGTGGGATTGGAACCGGGTCGGCTGCATTTTTCCTGGATCAGCTCAGCCGAGGCTACCAAGTTTGTTGAAGTAGCCAACGAGGTAAACGCTGCAGTCGGTGAACTGGGTCCGGCCAAGTACCTGATAAAGAAACGAGCCGAGGTAGCATAATGATTGAGTATACGGAAAAGATCAGGGCGATTGCCAGGAGGCTCCTGGAAGAGGGGACCGTGGATGTGTTTATCGGATACCGAAAAGGCTCGGTGCCCATGATGAATGAGCCCCTCCTGATCAGGGACCCTGGCAAGGTGGATCTGCTCTACTGGGACAGCAATTGCGGGTTGAACCTGAGCAACTACCTCCCCGGGAGGACCGAAAAAATCGGCATCCTCGCAACGGGATGTAACTCCAGGAACATTGTCACCCATATCATCGAGAACCAGATCAAGCGGGAGCAGCTTCATATCGTGGGTGTCCCCTGCACAGGCATGATCGATCACCGGGCGGTAAAAAGGGCTGTCGGGCAAAAGGAGATCCTGGAAGTCACAGAGAAGGACGGATCATTTACCGTTCGTGGAAGGGATTTTGAAGAAACCTTCGAGAAAGCCGACTACCTCCAGACCAACTGCGCGGTCTGCCGTCACCGGAATCCGGTGGAATACGATGAACTGGTTGCCGATCCGGTAGAAGAGCAGAAGAATGTTGAACCCTACAATGATGTCAAAAAAATCGAGACCCTTTCTCCTGATGAAAAAACGGGGTTTTTCCAGCGGCTCATCGCCCGTTGTATCCGCTGCTACGCGTGCAGGAACTCTTGCCCGCTGTGCTATTGTCCAACCTGTTTCGTGGACGAATCGCGGCCCCAATGGGTGGGCAAAAGCAGTGACCCGACTGATACCATGACGTTCCATTTTCTCAGGGCCTACCACTGTGCAGGACGCTGCACCGACTGCGGCGCGTGCGAGAGGGTGTGTCCCATGGGGATTTCCATGCGGCAGTTTACCAAGAAGCTCAACAAGGACGCGGAGGAGCTTTTTTCCTGGGAGGCGGGCCTCAACCTGGACCAGCGGCCGCCGCTGGATGTGTATCTGCCGGATGACTATAACGATTTCATTAAGTAGTGCATCCATAAATGGCTATTTTGTCCGATATCTGCGTTATGCTCAAACCGGGGACCCGCCCGAAGGGTGGGGAGTCCAAGCTAAGCGCGGACAAACCGGGGACCCGCCCGAAGGGTGGGGAGTCCAAGCTAAGCGCGGACAAATTTTAATCCTCGAAATACCGGGAATGTATTCCTGTGGTTAAGATTTTCGCATGCCTTGATCTCGAACAAACTATCTTATTTATGGATGGGCGCTCAGATTCGATATTGATAACTTCTGAATCGTGAACCAGGCACATGGTGCCTAGAAGAGGTGTTTTCTATGACAGACAAGATATTCGCCAAAGAAGCATGGCAGGAAACCCTTCAGGGGCTGTCCGGGGATTACAGGGTTTTTGTCCCGGTCAAGGATGGTGACTTCCATGTGTTTCGGCTTCTGGAAAAGGAAACAAGGCCGGATTTTGAGTATCAGAATACCCGGCTCTCACCAAAGGGCCTTGTCTATCCCCAGTCCGAAAGGATGTTTGAATATTCCCTGGATGAAAGAGACCCGGAAAGCAACATCCTCAAGGAAGATCCCAAAGACTACAGCCCGCAGGCTGTGGTGGGAATCCGGCCCTGTGACGCCCATGCCTTTCAGATTGTGAAACGGAATTTTGACAATCCCGAATATCGCGATCCCTGGTGGGTGCAGCATTTTGAATCAACAACGCTTGTGGGACTGGGATGCAATGAACCCTGTGCCCAATGTTTCTGCACCGCCATGGGGGGCGGCCCTTTTGATGAAAAGGGGCTGGATGTCCTGCTCTATGACCTGGGCGAGACCTATCTCGTGCGGGGCCTTACAGACAAGGGCGAGGATTTTTTGAGCAAGGCCGAAGGTGGAAGCTCTGCCGATGAAGCGGCCCGGAAGAGTGCCACTGACCTTTCGGCAAAGGCGGTGGAAGGCATGCCCGAACCGAGGAAGGTGGATCCCATACGGGAAAAAGCCATCAACGACTTGTTTGACGCGCCTTTCTGGGAAGATGTTGCCTTTGCCTGTCTCAACTGCGGTACCTGTACGTTCCTTTGCCCCACTTGCTGGTGTTTTGACATCCAGGACGAGGTGCAGGGAAAGCAAGGGGACCGAATCAGGAATTGGGATTCCTGCATGTTTCCGCTTTTCACCCTGCATGGTTCCGGCCATAACCCCCGTGACAAAAAATTTCAGCGGGTGCGCCAGCGTTTCATGCACAAGCTCAAATATTACGTGGACAAATATGATGATGGGTTTCAGTGCTCAGGCTGCGGGCGTTGCGTAGCATTCTGCCCAGTGAATATTGACATACGAGAAGTCGTTGAATTGATGAGCAATTACGGTTAACCGGTTAGCCGGTTTGGCCAGTTAACCCGTTAACGGTACAACCGGCTCAATGGGTTAACGGGCTCAACCTAGAAACTAAGAATAGTAAGGAGGATGTTCCTTGGAAAATCCCTATCTTCCCTATCCGGTTCGCATAGATGGTATTGTTACCGAAACTGAAGACCGGAACCTCAAGACATTTAAGTTTGTCTTTCTGAATCCGGAGGACGAGCAAAAGTTTGCATATACTCCCGGCCAGTTCGCAGAGCTTTCCATACCGGGCAAGGGAGAAATTCCCATCGGTATTGCTTCTTCCCCAACGGAGAAGGGGTTCGTGGCCTTTACGGTCAACAAAGTGGGCCTTGTAAGCAGCCATCTCCACAACATGAAGGAGGGGGATGTCATGGGGATCCGCGGGCCATTGGGCAACTGGTATCCCTGGAAAGCAATGGAAGGAAAAAACGTAGTCATCATCGGGGGCGGATTTGCCTTCACCACCCTTCGATCCAGCATCGTGTACATGATAGAACCGGAAAACCGCCCGAGATTCAAAGACATCCGGGTGGTCTACGGTGCGAGAAATCCGGGCATGCTTCTCTACCGTGATGAACTGGCGGCATGGGAGCAGCGGGACGATATGGAGATGCACATCACCGTGGACGGGACCGACGATCCTGACTGGAAGTACAATGTTGGGTTTGTGCCCACCATCACCGAGCAGAAAATCACCAGCGCGGATAATGCCATTGCCATCGTGTGCGGTCCCCCTATCATGATCAAGTTTACCCAGCCGGTCCTTGAGAAACTGGGCTTCCCGCCGGAACGGATCATCCTCTCTCTTGAAATGCGCATGAAATGCGGGATCGGCATCTGCGGCCGATGCAATATCGGCGACAAATATGTGTGCAAGGATGGCCCGGTGTTTTCCCTCGCGGAACTGAAAGAACTACCCCCTGAATACTAGCCCGCGAGGGCAGAGGAGTGCAGGGTTCTCGGTTCAACTTCCAGGACGGAATCCCTGGAGAGGCCGGTCCTTGCAACATCATATCGAAATTGTTTGGGATCATTTTTGTCCAAAAACGATATTTTAGGATATTCACCAAACAATCGAAACTTTGAAAGTAGGCGCCATGCACCTGAAAAGTATCACTCTCTTCCCTGAAAAGTACCCGACCGGCAAATACTACCCTTTTAATGTCCCGATTTTCAAAGAGACCCGGGAAATCGAATTCCATTCAAACATCACCTTTTTTATCGGGGAAAACGGGACCGGTAAGTCCACATTGCTGGAAGCCATTGCCCACAAGTGCGGTATCCACATCTGGAAGGCCGAAGAAAAAACACGCGTCAGGCAAAACCCGTACGCCCACACCCTTTATAAGTATATGGATGTGGACTGGCTGGATGGCTATGTGCCCGGCTCTTTTTTCGGTTCCGACACCTTCCGGTACTTTGCCCAGAGCGTAGAAGAATGGGCCATTGCAGATCCCGGAATGCTGAACTATTTTGGGGGAAAATCCCTGATTACCCAATCACACGGCCAGTCACTCATGTCCATGTTCAGGACGCGCTATGAGCTGAAAGGCCTGTATCTCCTTGATGAACCGGAAACCGCCCTCTCTCCGAAAAGCCAGCTTGAATTACTCAAGATCCTGAATAAGCAGGGATCAAAACAGCATGCCCAGTTCATTGTTGCCAGCCACTCTCCCATCCTCCTGGCCTGTCCGGGCGCAGAGATATATTCTTTCAATCATATTCCTCTCACTCCCGTCGAATATGAGGATACGGAGTACTACAAGATTTACAAGAGTTTCATGGAAGACCGGACAAAATATTTCCAGTAAAGGCCAGCGCTCTCGCCCCTAACCCGCTACAAATGTGATGCCCCACCATGCTCGCAAAAAGATTGCTGTGGCCCTTCCGTCTATTCAAACCTCTGTTTCTCTTCTCCTCTTTTGACAATCCGTGGACCGTCTGGTAAGCTTTTATGGATGAGAATCAGTGGGAAAGCCATCAGTACTTAAACGGAGGATACCCCGGATGACCAGATTCTCTTTCCTGAGTGACGGAAACAGGGAGCGGTACCTGCGACTGATTGAGCCCGTAGCGAATCTGTTTGTCCGCTTCCACGTCCACCCAAACGTGTTGACCCTGCTGGGGCTGATTCTAAGTGGTGCGGCTGCGGTCCTCTATGGTACCGGAAATTTTTTCTGGGCCGCGTGGGTTGTTGTCCTTGCCGGGACCTGTGATGTTCTGGATGGTTTGCTTGCCAGAATCACTGGAAAAGCATCCCGGTTCGGCGCATTTTTCGACAGCTCGCTGGATCGTTTCTCAGAAGTGTTTTTGTTCCTGGGGCTCGCGTGGTATTTTTCCGGCGGTCACCTTGCTGTTGCCGTTGGGGCAGGTAATGTGAGTTCCGTCCGGAGCCCTGTGGCTGTCCTTTTTATTGTCCTTGCCATCGGCGGATCATTCATGGTGAGCTACACCAGGGCACGAGCCGAAGGCCTGGGGATTGAGTGCAAAACTGGATTCATGCAGAGACCGGAAAGAATGGTGCTCCTGATCATTGGGTCCCTGCTGGCTTCCCTCCCCACGGTGGGTCCCTGGATCATGAAAACGTGTCTCTTTTTGCTGGCGCTTCTTTCCAATTTTACGGCGCTCCAGAGAATGGTCCATGTAAAAAAACAGCTTATCAAGGAGATGGATTCCGGTGAAAGATAGTCTTGTCTGCCCCCATTGTGGAAAAGAGGTGGAAAAATACCGCAACCCTTTTCCTACCGTTGATATCATCATACAAGTGGAAAAAAAAGGCATTGTCCTTATAAATCGGAAGAATCCCCCCTTCGGCTGGGCCCTCCCCGGCGGGTTTGTTGACTACGGGGAATCCCTGGAAGCAGCCGCCCGGCGTGAAGCAAAAGAGGAAACAGCACTGGATGTTGAACTTCTCTACCAGCTGGGCGCCTATTCAGATCCGAAAAGGGACCCACGACACCACACCATTTCTGTTGTGTTTGTGGCTTCCGCCGCCGGGACACCCCGCGGTCATGATGATGCGCGGGAGGCCGGTATCTTCTATCCTGACTCCCTGCCTGCACCACTCGCTTTTGATCACGCAAGGATCCTCCAGGACTACTTTGAACAATGTCGAAAAAACGAATAAAATCTCTTCTCTTCCCCGGGATCCTCTTGTTTCTTCTTTTCTGCGCCTGTATCCTTTACGCGGAATTCCTTTTGCAAACGCCGTCGATTCAACGGTTTCTCGTAAGAAAAATCTCCGCTGCAGTGGGATATGAGGTGAAAGTGAAAGGCTTTCATGTTTACCTCTGGAACGGGCTCCACATAACGGCTCACGAGCTCGCGGTTTCGTCAAAAGATCAAAAACAGCATTTCGAGGCGACGACCGCCCGCATGGGCCTTGTGTGGACAGCGCTTTTCAAGGGAAATATCATTCCCCGCAGTCTTGATCTGATCAACCCGGTCATCAGCATTTCCCTGCCCGCGGGGAGAGAAGGAGAAAAAATATCCCTGGAAGATCGGATCGGCAAGATCGGATTTCTGCAACTCGCAGGAATCCATTCGTTCTCAATCCGAGACGGACGGGTAAGAATTAAGGGCTCCCCTTTTTCTCTGAAATCTCTTTTTCTGCGGGTATCCCGGAACAACAAAAAGATCCAGGACCAGATGATTCATCTCAAGACCGACCTTGGGTTTCATGGCGAGTATATTCCCCTTCAGCTTCAAGGTAAGTTGCGGTACGGGAAAAAGCAGACCACAATAACGCTCGAGCTTTCAGGTGAAGCGCGCAGAATTCCCGTATCATGGGTTCCCTGGCCCCGCTTTGCGCCATTTTCGAAAGGAACTATTGATGCAGTTTTTCATCTGGCCGGCCCTCTGGGAAATTCCCTTTCAGCCGGGGGAAACCTGGTGGGGCACAACCTGCATTTTGCGATCTGCCGTCAAGACAGGAAGAAAGAATATGTCCTCCCTTCCATGAGCCTTGACTTCAATGCCCTGCTGGGCAAGGAAATATGCAAGGTCACCATTCCTCGGGCAATAATCCTTGATACGTCCCTGGGTGCACAGGTTACATTTGAGCCTGCAAACCCATCCCCCCGCCTGGAACTTTCCATCAAAAGCCCGTTCATGTCCTTGCAGACTTTCGAGACTTTATTCCCATCCTCCCTTGTTCCTGCCTGGTTAGAAAAGAGTCTTCTCCCCCGCTTGTCAGGGGGAGAGGTGATGGCTGAACATTTTTCTCTTAGGGGAACCCTCGACCAGATCGCCAACCTGAATCGGCCTGAAAACAAACGTGTGCTGGCCATGAAAGTGACATGGAGAAACCTGAATGTCCTGAAAGAATCATCTCCCCTGCCCTTTGAAGAGGTTGCGGGACAGATGGAAATCAGGAACAACCGTCTTGATCTCTCCCGCATGCGGGGCCATTTCGGGACGTCCGCCGTCCATGAGGCGTCTCTTTCCGTCACTCCACTGGTGGGTGGAAACCATCTCTCCACCATCTCCCTTGGAGGAAATTTTGCCGTTCAGGACCTGATTATGATGCGGGAACTTCCCTGGATTCCGGCGGAACTCAAGGAAAAACTCGCGGAACTCACCGGCTCTTCCGGCCGCCTGAGTGGTCACCTGAAGGCGTCCAGGAAAGGTGGCGTGATCATTCCCCGGATCGAAAGCGCGTCCCTGACATTCAAGGAATGCACTTTTGCACATGAGTCCATCCTTTTTCCGGTCAAAGTGGCTGAGGGTGCAATACAGATCCCTAACACAGGTCATATCACTTTCAAGGCAGAGGGTTCATGGGGAAAATCCGTTCTGGCAGTCTCCGGTTCAACGGATCGAACATTAACGCATCTCAAGACAAAGGTTGCGGGGACACTGGATCTTGAAAGCATCGCTGCGAGGTTGTTTCCTGAAAAGACATGGTTTCTCCAGCTGGGAAAACCGGCTGGCTGTACCATGCGTGTTTCCAGGAAGGAGGCGGCATGGTCCTTTGCCGGGACCATGGATTTGAATGAGGAACCGGCCCTGAAGATGAGGTCCCTCCACCTGAACCCCCTGTGCAAAAAAGGCGGAATATGTTTTGAATTTTCCTACACGCCGGGAAAGATCATTCGGGTGAAAAGCCTGGACGGCAGCTTTGGAAAATCCCTGTTCTCCGCATCCGGCCAGGTAACATTGTCCGGAGATAAACGGGTCACAGCGGAGATAAATATCCCGACGCTTTTCGTCCAAGACCTTGGTGTTCAATACCAGGGGGATTGCCCGCTCGCCACAGGGCTGGTCAAGGGGCATGTTCAGGGAACGTTCCCGGTCAACGATCCCCTCTCTTTTACTCTCAACGGAAAATTGGAGGCAACTGAACTTTGCGTGGGACTCAAAGGGCTCCCCCATCCCGTGGGGGGCGGGTTCACGGCCCTTTTTTCCGGTGATAAACTCACCATTAAGTCTCTGCGTTTCTCAACAGGGAAAAGCTCTGTTGAAGTCCAAGGGGCCCTTCACGGATGGAAAAAACTCCGGGGAAATCTCCGTGTTCGGGCAAAAAAAATCGACGTGGAGGATTTTCTGAACGAAAATAAGCCCTCCCCAGAGAAGAAAAAAAATCTCTTTTTTCAACCCCTGCTTGACCATAGTGAGGAACTATCGGTTTCTCTCCGGGCCTCAAAAGTCATTTGGCGGAAAATGAAAATGGGCCCTTTAACGGGTGAAGCAGTTCTCAAAAAGGGTGTTTTTCATCTCTTGAATTCCTCGCTGAAATCGAAACACGGCACCATCACCTTGAAAGGCAATTTTGGGGGAAGCAATAGGGAAAAGATCACATTCTTGAGCCACATACGGTTTCTTGAACAGCCTGTCCACGAATTTTTCGATAGCTTCAACGTCCAGAAATACTATATCGAAGGAAATCTGAGCACTGACATCCTTATCTCCGGGCAAGGACATGACCATGCTTCCCTGATGAAGGGGCTTCACGGAAATGGAAAAATGCTGGTGGAAAAGGGTGTCATCAAGAAGTCAAATGTGTTGATCCAGATACTGAATTTCTTGAGTATCCAGAAAATATTTCGACATCCGCCTCCCAATCTCTCAAAGGAAGGATTTTACTTTGACAAGATCGGCGCAGACTTCGTCATCCGGAAGGGGGTCCTCTCTACCGCAAACCTCTTAATGAGAAGCCCTGTTTTCAACGCGGCCGCCAAAGGCACCCTGGATCTGGCCAAGTCATTGATAAAGGGTGACTTTGGCATTCAACCCCTGGTAACGCTTGATTCCCTTGTGAGCAAAATTCCCATCGTGGGATACATCCTGACGGGCAAGAATAAGACCCTCCTGGTCTATTATTTCAAGGTGGAAGGCCCCCTTTCATCTCCCAAAGTCACCTATGTACCGCTCAAGCACTGGGGGAACAGCATCGTCGGCTATGTTACACGTATCTTCCTCACGCCGCCCCGCCTTTTCGAAAAACTCATGAAGCTGCGAAAA
>Ga0164318_10000401_pt1 | contig 32286 bp, 22 predicted proteins | sample GuaBasSedimGuay9_FD_113734 | JGI IMG/M metagenome (GOLD analysis project Ga0164318, IMG submission 113734) | Subseafloor sediment microbial communities from Guaymas Basin, Gulf of California, Mexico - Guay9, Core 4571-4, 0-3 cm | ecosystem: Environmental > Aquatic > Marine > Hydrothermal vents...
GCCTTTCCAAAGGCGAGAAATCTTGCTTTTTCCCTTATAATTAAAGATTCAATTAAAGATTTCTCTCTTCACTTCGTTTCGTTCGAAATGACATAAGACGTCGATTTTCTTAAAAGTTTTACTCATTTATTCAAAGCATGGCCTCATGTCATTTCGAGCCTTTCCAAAGGCGAGAAATCTTGTTTTTCCCTTACAATTAAAGATTTCGTCGCTTTGCTCAAAATTGCACTCCGTTCGAAATGACATAACTATTATTTTTTTAGTCAGGCTACACATCTTTAACAAATCTAAAATCCCAATTCTCCAGGCGATTGAGTATTTATTTAAATATGATTAATGCTTATAAAAAAACCTTGGATTTATATAAAATTGGATTTATATAAAAACAGATAGGCTCACAAAGTGGGAATGGCACAAAAAGAGGAAAGACGCATGATAGAAAAAGTGGATAGTATTAACTTTCTAGTTTAATGAAAAATGTCTACCAAATTAGGTAACATTTACACTATTTCTAAATTAAAAAATTCAAGGCTATAATCTATTAAGCAAAATTATTTTGTATTCTTGTCAAAACCTCAATCATCTATTACCCTTATAATAGCGTTTTTATCTTTCACTTCTTTTAGATTAACGATTTCTTTAAAAGCATTTCTTACATTCTTTTCTAAAGCCCTATGTGTAAGCATAATCAATGGTACGTACTCATTCTTCTCTTCCACCTCTTTCTGGATTACAGAAGCTATACTTATATTATGATTTCCGAGTATTCCAGAAATTTTAGAAAGTATACCTGGACGGTCTAAAACGTTGAATTTAAAGTAATACCTGTAATTACTTTCCTCAAAATTTAACTGTTTTAAATTATTAAAAAAGCTATAGACCTTTGGATTGTACTCATAATTACTTTTTATCTTCAAAGCGATATCAACTATATCAGCAACAACGGCACTTGATGTAGGATTTGCACCTGCCCCTTTGCCATAGTACATCGATTTACCCAAAAAATCTGAATACACCATTATAGCATTATCCTCCCAATTAACTGCAGCAAGGGGATTTTTTTCACTTACCAGTGCCGGATGAACCCCTACGATAATACCATCATCAACCCTTTCAGCTATAGCCAGGAGTTTAAGAACAAAGCCAAGTTCCATTGCATAACTTACATCTAATTTATCAATTTTTTCTATTCCTTCAACAAACACCTTATTTATATCCACTTCTGTACTAAATGCCAGCGATGAAAGAATGGTAATTTTATGTTTTGCATCTCCCCCTGAAATATCCAGTGTGGGATCAGTTTCGGCAAAACCAAGTTTTTGAGCCGTTTTTAATGCCTCTTTAAAACTTACCCCCTCTTTTATCATTTTTGTTAATATAAAGTTTGATGTACCATTTAAAATCCCAATTATTTTATGTATCTTATTACCAACAAGAGCTTCTTTCAAAGTCTTAATTATTGGTATTCCCCCACCAACAGAGGCTTCGCAACCAAGCTCAAGTTTTTTAGAAACAAGTAACGGGACTATTTCGCTCTTGTACTGAGCCAATAATGCTTTATTTGCTGTTACAATATGCTTTCCCTTTCCAATTGCTTTTAAAATTACATTCTTCGCAGTTGTAGTCCCACCTATTAGCTCAACTACAATGTCTACTTCTTTTGAATTTAATGCCTCATCCACCGATGTGGTAAAAACAGAATTTGGAATATTAAGTTCGTCCTTTTTGGCTTTATTTATATCAACTGCCTTGTTTATCGTTATGTTAATTCCAGATTTATTTCTGATTAAATCTCCGTTTTGCATTATCAATTTGTATAATCCTGTCCCAATGGTACCAAGTCCAATAATTGCAATACCAACTTTTTTCATACTCTATCCTCAGATTTTTTCTTTCAAATAATCCTTTAGCTTATCATAATCTTCAAAAACAACAAACTGTGGGAATTCTTTAACAACATTTTTCGGTGGTCTGAATAGTATACCAAGATCAGCCTCTTTTAACATTGTTGTATCATTGTAGGAGTCTCCCATGGATATAACCCTAAAATTGAGGGACTTAAGTGCAACTACTGCCTTCTTTTTTCCATCCTTCTGTCTTAGATGATAATCAACAATAGTGTCTGTTTCATCCACTTTGAGCTGATTGCAGAATAATGTAGGATACCCCAATTTTTCCATTAACGGCATTGCAAACTCGTAGAATGTATCGGATAGAATAATAACCTGTACTTTTGACCTTAACCAATCAAGGAACCTTCTGGCTCCAGGCAAAGGATCAATTCTTTTAATTACATTCTGGATATCTTTAAGTTTTAGATTATTATCCTTTAATATCTCCAACCTTCCTTTCATAAGCTTATCATAATCTGGGACATCCCTTGTTGTTAGTTTGAGTTTTTCAATTCCAGTTTCCTCCGAAAATGCAATCCATATCTCCGGAACCAAAACTCCTTCAAGATCAGTTGCAACAACGGTTGGCTTGTCCATAACTATTTCTCCGCATTTATAATAATGCTTTAATATACAACATACCTATTTTTTTTGTCAATAATGCATTATATAAAAAGAGAGCTGGGTATATAGCATTGTTTCATCCAGCCCTCTTTTATAACTAAACCTTATTTTTTAGTTAGGTAAAATTCAACACGCCTGTTTCTGGCTCTTCCGGATTCAGTTGAATTGTCATCAATAGGCTGCGTTTCTCCTCTACCCTCAATGGATAATCTTTCTTTATCTACATCATGTTCAACGAGGTATTCATATACCGAGTAAGCCCTTTTTTCGGAGAGTTTCATATTATAATCAGCAGGGCCAACAGAATCGGTATGCCCAACTATCTTTATTTTGTAGTTTGGAAACTTATCCAGGATTTGAATTAATCTGTTCAGTATTGGATAACTGGATGGTAGCAAATCTGCTTTATCAAACTCGAACTGTATAGAATTAATCATTATTTTAAGACCATAGGGGGTTTTAATGACAAGGATATCTGTATCAAAATCTCTTTCTGCTTCAGTACTATTTTTATAAATGTCAGAGGTGGTAAGTACCGCCGCATAACTGCTCGCTGAATCTACCAACACCTTCCAATCACCATTTACTCTTTTGTATGTATAGTTGTCAGGCGGCCTAAAACTTGAAGGCATAGGCACAGGATCGGAGTATCCATCCCATTTTATAACGCCCTTATAGTTTCCTTTGCCTTTAAAGGTTTTGAAAGGTGAGCTTTTATCAATTTTATCATTCCATTTTCTGTAAATATTAACCTGCCACTGGGCTACACCATTTGTATCATGTACATCAAGATTCAAATAGAGAGTATCAGCTTCACCATCACCATCAGGAGAAAACAGTTTTGGTGAAGCTACAAACTTATAATCCGGAGGGGTCCTATCAACTATAACTGTAAGCTTATTGCTTACAGGATGATTCCCACTCCTGTATTCAAGCTTCATGTTAAAGCTATAAATTGCATCGCGAACTATTTTTCCATTTTCATCAGTTCCATCCCATCTTATAATAGTAGGCGGGATTCCCTCACCCTTTATTCTTTTGATAACCTTTCCCTGATAGTCCATTATACCTATAAACCAATTTTCCAGATCCTTATCGGAAGATATACTCGGGACTATCTCAAGATAATCGAAATAGCCGTCATTATTTGGGGATATGCCCTCCTGATCGGATACGATCGTTACTTTTTCATATCTGGTAACGAGCTTAATTCCTTTAATCTGTTTTTTAGTAACATTACCCGCAACATCTTTACCTACAATTATGTAGTTGTATATACCTTCCGGGAGTGGTTCTCCCTGCGCATTTCTTCCATCCCAAACAACCTCCGAAGGTGGAAGGCCTTTCCACTTAAAATCCTTAACTATTTCACCGGCATAATTTACTATTTTTGCTTCATAGTTATCATTCTCTTCACCCACTATTTTCTGATATATTTTTATAGTCTCTTTACTCCCATCATTGTTGGGAGATATATAAAGGTCTTTTGCATATACTTCAATAGTTGGAGCTTTTACATCTACCTTAATATCCTTGGGTTTAGAAATTGGGTTATTTCCGGAATCATACAGTATACTGAAAGCGACAGTGTATATACCATCTGGAACAACATTGCCAGTGTCATCCTTACCATCCCATTCAATTTTATCCGGCAGGAATTTACCCATATTTTCATTATTGAAACTCCTTACCACCTTTTGTGAATTGCTCTTAATCACTACCTTCCAGCTTACAATTCCCTCTTTGTTATTTGTATTCAGGTTCAAAGTAACTGTATCCTTATTTCCATCTCCATTCGGTGAAAAGGCAAAGTAATTGGAAACAATAGATATTTCTTCAAATCCAGTCACAAGTTTAATTGGTCCTATTGTTGCTGTTGTAGAGTTTCCAACTTTATCTTTACCCACTATTATGTATGTATACATCCCTTCAACTGGTGATTTATTGTTATCACCCATGCCATCCCATACAACTACGGAAGGTGGATTTGTCCCGAAATTGAAGGTTTTAAAGGTTGCTCCTACTGAGTTTACTATTTTTGCCTCAAAAACATCACCTTCACCTGCCTCAATCTTCTGGCTAATACTTACGGTATCCTTAATACCATCTCCATTTGGTGAAAATGCATTACTACTCATACTCAAGCTGATTTTTGGGGGTGTTGTATCTATTACTATATACTTAAAATATTCTTCAGGGTGGTTACCACTCTCGTAATTTACCCTAAATTTCAAGATGTACCTTCCATCTTTCAACCTCCTACCATTTTCATCCTTTCCATTAAAGCTGATTACATAAGGAAAATCTCTCTTTCCAGAAAACTTTCTTACAACTTGATTCTCCTCGTTCAAAACATCAAGTTCCCAATCAATAAGACCTTCCTTACTACTTGCAAAAAGTCTTATATCATCTATATCAAAAAATCCGTCTCCATTCGGTGAAAAAGCCCTGAATATTGGGGATGCTGATATCTTTTCGTACTTCGTCTTTACTATAATTCCATCTATCTTTGAAGAAGAACGGTTACTTGCCTTATCATAAGCCTCTACTATAAATGTATATACTCCTTCAGGGACTATTAATCCATCATTATTCTTCCCATCCCAAACAAACCTATCTGGAGCCCTACCTGTATATTCCTTTTTCAGCACAACATTTTTATCCTTATTCAAAATCTTCAATACAACCGTATCATCCTTTACAATATCTTTACTCTTTATATTTATTGTAAGTGTATCTTTTACACCATCACCATTGGGCGAAAAAAGAAGCTCCTTTGTAGCAGGAGTAGCCTCAACCAGAGGCACTACAGTATCAACTATAATCAATTTTTTATCCGTAATGGACTTGTTGTTATTTTCATCCCAGGCAGACAGAACATAGTAATAATAACCATCAGGTACTACTCTACCTTTAGAATCCTCACCATCCCATTCTATATACTCAGGGATTTTAACCTCCTCTTTCTTTGCAAAAATCCTTTTAATATACTTCTCCAAAGTCATGTGTTTAATTTTTCTAACATCCTGTGCAACAAAGCTCTTTACAGGCTTACCCTCCTGATCCAGGATATCAAGCTTCCATCCAAAGACCATAGTATTGTCTGTAATTTTAAGATCAAAATGTGCATTATCGTTTATTCCATCATGATTGGGAGAAAAATATTCATTCCTGGCCAGAACTGCTATTTTCGGGGGTTTCTTATCATATGTGCCAAATGCCACGCTGACTCCTGCATTATTTAGGTACTCCTTTTTACCATTGTAAGATACAGGAAGAAGAGAGTATGATACCTGTACATCGTAATCCTTTAATCCAAAATTAATATCAAAGCCGAATGATAGGGGGGACACATCCTGTGCGCCTAAATTCAACCCTATTTTTACATTAACCATATCAAAAAAGATGTTTTCAACTCCAAATCCCCAGAACAAATGGAAAGGATTAACAGGAACCAGAAGATGCGTTAAAATTCTACCTTTGTAAAATCCCTTTCTTGCAACCTCGGCGCTTCCACCTACATCAATCCCCATGGGTGGAAATGTATCGTATCCTGTATATGAAACATTCTTCCCCAGATTTTTTAAAGATGCCCCAACAGAATAATCAAAAAGACCTAATCCCGTACCTCCAACACTTTTTCTGTATATTGTGCCAAGATCAAGAGATGCTATAAGTTCCTTTTCAAGGCCATTTGCATATCCTAAGTTTATGGCACTTCCAAAGAGCCATTCATCGCTTATATACTTTGAAAAGCTAAATCTACCATTAAAAATGTCTCCTGCATTAATCCCGGATGGTGAAAACTGGGATACAAAATTACCTGATAAAACACCATAATTTGTTGGGAAACTAACCCTGCCATTCATCAAAAAATCACTAGAACCAAATCCCCCCAGTGAAATATCGGCTGTTATTCTTTTTGTATCACCATATGCTGCTGGATTGTACAGTCCTGAATCCATACTCATAAAAGTTGAAACTCCTGATCCTCCGAGTGGAAAGAAGGATATACCATTACCTAGATAAAAAATCTGAGAACCCGGAATTTCAGCAGAGAATAAATTACCATTTAAAACCAAAAATATCAAAAATGTTACAATAAGAATTAATCTTTTATAATTTCTCATTTCCATTTTTGGTCACCATCCCTTATTTTTTAAATATGGTTTTATTCATCAAAATTACGCTTTTTTGTACCAAAATTTATGATTAATTAGAATAGCAAAATATCCAAGGATATTTAAATCTAATTTTTTTATAGGTATAAAACGAATAGACAAATCTGCTCTTTTATTATGATTAAAGCTGTACTTGCCTATATATCCATTGAATTAATATAATTCTACATTAATACCATTTCTATAACCTGAATCCATCAAATAGTAAGTCTTAATCCCATTGTTGCTGTATCTACCATAACTTTTTTTCGATAAAATAGGAAGAGGACTTTTTTTACCAAAAAAGTGTCCGGTTTTTTCCAGAAGGCCTAAAAGCCCACTTAGCTTTTTTTCCCTCACATATCGATATACCGAATACGATGTAACTCCGGTCAATTTTTCAAGATATTTAAGAGCATCATCAAAGTATCCAACATCATCTATTAATCCAACTTTTTTGGCCATGTTTGCGGTAAATACTCTTCCATCAGCAAGAGATTTTATATCTTTAATACTTAGATTTTTTCTATTCAGTTTCACCACTCCAATAAATCTTCCAAGTAGCTCATCAACTATTCTCTGCATCCATTTAACCTCATCAGGATCTACATCTTTGAATGGAGACATCAAGTCCTTATGTTTACCACTTTTGATAACAACGTATTTAACTCCATATTTTTCCATAAGATTTTTAAAGTTAAAGTTATACATTATTACTCCTATACTACCCGTTATCGCAGTAGGGTAGGCGAAAATATAATCTGAGGCAGAAGCAATATAATAGGCACCAGAGGCACCGATATCCTTTATATATGTAATTACAGGGATAGAATGTTTCTTCTTAAACTCTTCTATTTCATGATATATCATATCGCTTGCAGTAACAGTGCCTCCAGGGCTGTTAACGAGAAGTATGATCCCCTTAACGTCCGGAGATTTTTTAATAAGACTTAGCCTGTTTTTTATTCCTTCTACCATGCTCTCGCGGGAAGCAAAACCATAGAAGCTACTCTCCTCTTCTTCTGAGATAATACCATTCACATCTATAATAACGAAGCTATTTGCTGATCCAGATCCCCCCTTTACATACTCTTTTGAATACAAAATTTCTTTACGTTGAAATGGTACTTTGCTCCGCTGACTTATGCCCATAAAAAGGATGATTATTATAAAGACAATATTTAACAGTATGCTAAAAACAAAAATCCCTGTTGCAACAGCCCGAAGAATTACATCAGTTAGATAGTATCTTCTTTCCCCTATCCCAAATTTATCCTTATTAACTCTATGAAGTTTTTTTGAATTATTAATATTTTTACTTTTTAATTTTGATTTATAGTACATAGTTTTATCATACGTCATGTTATTGCTGATGTCAATATATCTTAGTACAAATTAGGAGTAAAGATCAGAAAGGCAGAGTTTTAATCAAGATTTATAGCTTTCGTGTGCTTATTCGTGTTATACGATTTCCCGAGAAATTATTACGGCATAAGACCAGTATTTAACAAAAATTGTCGTATTAAGATAATTAAAAAATTATTTCTTCATAAAATATCCAATATCATTCAACGAAATAATCCACTAAGCTTGAATTACAATAAAATTATTGCCCAAAATTCACTGCACAATCTTTTCCTGCTTCCACGGATAAGATAATTAAAGATAATTGACGTTCCAGCTGGATAAAAGAACTTTAATATTAAAATGTAGAAAAATATAAGGGAGCAACATTATTAATATGCTGCTCCCTTATTAAAGAAGGAGGTTTATTATGAATTTTCCTTATTATTTATATTTTAGACCAAAAAATACTTGACTGAATTTTATTTATAATTTAGTATAATAATAACTTAACATTAATTTAACATAAAATTAATAATTAGGCAAGGAAGGAGGTGATTTTTTTTACTAATTTTCTCAATTTTTGTTTATTTGTAAACTAAAATCTTATTGAAGGAGGAGTAAACATGAAGAAGCTTTTAATTATTGCAGCAGTGGTTACTTTATTGGTCCCGACTTTCCTATTTGCTGAAGGACAAAAAGAGGGTTCCAAAAAGGCTGTAGAAGAAGGAAATGAAATAACGCTTTATACCTCCCTTGAGACTGATGAGACCCAGGATTACATTAAAGCTGCTGAGGCGACAACTGGTCTTAAAATTAACTGGACTCGTTTCTCAACAGGTATTCTCGGAGCAAAACTAATAGCTGAGCGCCAGAATCCGCAGGCTGATCTTGTTTACGGCTGGGCCGTTACATACCTGATGGATTATGTACAGAGAGGTTTCTTTGAACCGTATAAACCAAAAGATGGTGATAAGATTCCTGCAAAATTCAAAGATCCTAATGACTACTGGTATGCAATCGACCTTTACCTGGCAGCATTTGCAGTCAATACCGAAAAGCTGAAAGAGTACAATCTTCCGATGCCAAAGTCCTGGCAGGATTTAACAAATCCTGTCTACAAGGGCCAGGTCATAATGCCTAACCCTGCGAGCTCAGGTACAGGCTTCTTACAGGTTGCAGGTATTCTCGAATCGATGGATCCAGATTATAAAACAAAGCCTGTAAAAGAAAACAAAGGCTGGGAGTTCCTTGAAAAACTTGATAAGAATATGGGACAGTACATCAAGAGCGGTTCCAAACCTGCAAAATACGCTGCTGCTGGTGAATACACAATTGGTGCTTCATTTGCATTTGTTATTGCTAACCTGAAAAAAGAGGGTAAACCAGTTGAAATGGTTCTACCTGCTGAAGGAAGTGCCTATGAACTCGAGGCTAATGCTCTTTTGAAAGGTGCAAAACATCCTAATAATGCAAAGAAGTTCCTTGACTGGGCTCTATCTGATGAAGCAATGCACCTTTATGCAAAGTGGAAAATCGGCGTAACCAAACCTGGCATCCCACCTGCACGACCTGATCTGCCACGCCTTGAAGACATAAAGTTAATTCCAATGGATTTCGAATGGCAGTCAGTAAATAGAGCAGACATTATTATTACATGGCAGGATAAATTCCTCAGATAGTAAACATTATAGAGCAGAAACCATTAATGGTTTCTGCTCTTATTTTTGAAAACTTCTAATTTCCGGTTCTTTGAAATATGATTTCACGAAAATGTTAAAAAAACTATTATCTCGCATCCAATAAATTATTATTGAGAAGATGAATTAGAATTATAAAGTTTGAAATTATCTCTCTAATTTTTCTTCTCAATAATAATGAGGTCTTAAACCTTTTAACCTTTGTGGATCCTATAGCATATATAAATGTTATTCAAACAAAAAAGCAATAATGCCCAAAGGAAAAGTCTTAGTTTTTGCTTCAAAAATAGGCAAGTGGACTTTCAATCATAATAAAGACCAGTTTTGCCTATTCGTTTTATACCTATAAAAAATTAGGATTAAGTATCCATGGTTATTTTTTAGTTTTAATTAAACACAAAATTCTGGTACAAAAGAGAAAGATATAGCTTCGCTAGACCATGATTTTAATGCACAAAACCATAACCATAAATCTGGTATTGGATACCAGAAAACATATATACCAATCATAAAAAATATATGGAGGAACTAAATGGGGAAAGATCTAGTTTTAGAAAATCTGACCAAGAGATTCGACAAGATTGTAGCTGTTCGAAACATGAATCTCGAAGTGAAGGAAGGAGAGTTCATTTGTTTTCTTGGTCCTTCTGGATGTGGGAAAACCACAACTTTAAGAATGATAGCAGGGTTTGAAATTCCCACCGAAGGATTAATTAAGTATGATGGCAAAGTTATCAATGATGTAATTCCTCAAAAGAGAAACTTTGGTATTGTATTTCAATCATACGCATTGTTCCCGCATATGACAGTAGCCGAAAATATTGGTTTTGGACTTAAAATGAGAAAAATACCGAAGGATAAAATCGAAAAAAGGGTTGATGACCTTCTTGATATGGTGGGCCTAAGAGACCAGAAATACAAGTATCCAGCAGAGCTCTCCGGTGGCCAACAACAGAGAGTTGCTCTTGTAAGATCCCTTGCCACCTATCCAGAAATACTCCTGTTGGATGAGCCATTATCTGCTCTTGATGCAAAAATCAGAGTTAGTCTCAGGGCTGAAATCAAGAGAGTTCAGGTAGAGTTGGGCATTACTATGGTATATGTTACCCACGATCAGGAGGAAGCACTGTCTATCTCTGATAGGGTAATCGTTATGAATCATGGTTTTATAGAACAGGTTGATAAGCCTCTTGTAATATACAAAAATCCAAAAACAAAGTTTGTTGCTGATTTTGTAGGCACTTCTAATTTTTTTGACGGCGATCTTGATGGTAACATTGTTTCTGGGCCCTGGGGTAAGTTTATCCTAAGCAAAGAGGCTGTAAGCAACCTACCGTTCTCAAAAGGAGCCGTGAGCGCTTCAATAAGACCTGAGAAGATCCATCTCTACAAGAATAGCTCAAATATTCCTGCGGATATCGAAAAGACAAACCTTAAAAAGGGAAAAATCTCTGTGGTTACATTCCTTGGTGTTATTGTAAGATCTCTCATTAAGGTCGAAGGAAAGAACATAATTGTTGATATTACAGAAACAGATTTTGAAAAAATGATGCTGAGAATGAATGATGAAGTAACTCTATATTTTCCACCAGAAGACTTTTTAGCTTTTCAAGCTTAGGGAGGAATGAAATGCAAATGGAAAAAACAGAAAAACTTGAATTAAAACCTGTATCAACACCAATACCTGATCAAACAGTAGCCTATATCATAATAGCATTTTTTGGTGTGTTTTTCTTGATGTTGCTGTTGTACCCGTTGTTCCAGATATTAAAAACAAGTTTTATAGCTCAGGGTAAATTTACATTAAAAAATTACATAGAGTATTTCGGAAAGAGTTATATCAGGAAATCCCTATGGCACAGCCTTTATGTTGCATCAGTAACAACAGTTGTAACTACCATAGCTGCATTTCTTGTGGCCTATGCCCTTACACGTACAACAATCCGACTCAAGAGATTCTATAAAGCAGTTTCTTCACTACCATTAATGGCTCCATCGGTAGTCCAGGCACTCGCTTTAATATCTCTCTTTGGAAGGAATGGCCTTTTTACAAATATGTTTCAGGCAAAATGGAACATATACGGCCCTACAGGAATAATCATATCAGAAATATTCTACTGTTTTCCTTATGCTCTTATTATCTTGATTACCACCCTATCTGCTGTTGACTCACGATTAAATGAGGCAGCAGAATCTCTTGGTGCAGGACCTTTAACAGTATTCTGGAAAATAACAATCCCCTCCGCCAGATACGGTATATTCTCAGCTGCTGCTCTCGGTTTCAACCTAACAATAACAGACTTTGGGAATCCAATTGTTATTGGTGGAAATTACAATGTGCTCGCGACTGAAATCTATACCCAGGTTGAAGGAATGCAGAGATTCGATCTGGGTGCTACAATCAGTGTTATTCTTTTGATTCCCTCAGTTCTTGCTTTTGTTTTGAACAACTATTTTACAAAAAGGAACTACTCTTTGATTAGTGGTGCAGCTAAACCATATATTAGACCTTCTAGCAAATCAAAAAGGGCTATTTTTTCAACAATATCAATGCTAATATCAGTATCAATAATCGCTATTTTCCTTACTATCTTCTGGACATCAATAGTTGATGTTTGGGGAGGCAGAGCCGGTCAATCAAAACAAATTCTTAAATGGTTAACTACCTTCTCTACAAGACATTATGACTTTGCTCATAGAGGAAGGTCTATCTCTGTTGTATGGACCAGTTTCTGGATTTCGGCTGTTGTTGCTTTCTTTGGTGCGTGGTTGACCCTGATAGCAGGATACATAGTTGAAAAACGTAAACCGAAAGGGCACCATCTATTGTATTTGGTAACAGTCTTACCAGCTGCAATTCCGGGTCTTGTTCTTGGTCTTGGCTATATCCTCGCTTTTATCAAGGTAGATTGGCTCTATTATAAACCATCCATCATTATCCTAAATATAATAGTAGCTAATTTTACACTCGGAATGCTTTCCACTATGACTAATATGAAGAATATAGACATATCTATAGATGAAGCAGCCACATCCCTCGGTGCAGATTTACCTAAGACATTTTTCAATGTCATCTTCCCGTTAAGCAGTATCAGTTTCTGGAACAATGTACTATTTTTCTTTGAAAGAAGTATGGTTACCATCTCAGCCGTTATCTTTCTTGTTTCACCCAAAGTAGATCTTGCTTCGATAACAATTATTCATCTTATAGATGATGGATATTTTGAGAGCGCATGCGCTATGTCCACCATTGTAGTCGCTATTGTTGTGGCTGTTCATGTTATCTTTTCAATTGTATTGAAGAAGCTAGGAAAGCAGGTAGTGTAATTTTTTAGCGTGATGATTTAGATTGACAAATGTTTAATAAATATTTATCTTGAGAAAAATTCTATTTAGGAGGAGAGTATAAATGGCAGATGTAAAAAAACTTATGAACCCATGGCTCGATGGATTAAAACCCTATTTTTCGCCCCACATTGAAAAGGCATGGCAGGATACAAATTTAATCCGTATGATGTCAAATGAAGGACCATTCCCCCCTCAAAAAAAAGTTTTAGATGCTCTTATTGAGGGATCAAAGATAGCAAATAGGTATCCTGATTCTCTAACCAATATTAAAGAGAAAATAGCCGAATTAAATGGTTTGGATGGGCCTGATTGGGTGGTCCTTGGTAATGGTTCTACTGAAGTGCTTGATATGACATTTAGAGCCTTTATGCAACCCGGAGATGAACTTATTCAGTCGCTTCCTTGCTATGGTATATACATTCAACGAGCTAATGTTATTGGTGCAAAGACTGTTTCTATACTTGCAAAGGACAATTGGGAATATGATATCGATGCAATAGAAAACGCAATAACTCCTAAAACAAAAATTATAATTCTTGCAAATCCAAACAATCCTACTGGAAATCTTATTGAAGATAGCGTATATGAAAGATTAGCAAAGCACGATATAGTTGTAATCGTAGATGAGGCATATATTGAATACTCAGGCCTTAAAAACTCAAAGCTTCATCTTATTAAAAAGTATCCAAATATGATTATATCCAGGACCCTTTCTAAAGCTTACGGGCTTGCAGGAATGAGGTTTGGTTACATGCTTGGTCAACCAGAGATTATCAATATTATTTCAAGAATAATCCTCTCATGGAATATCAGTATAATGAGTGCCTTTGGTGCTTATGCTGCCTTTAATGATCAGGAAGGAATGCAGGAAAAGGTAAGATTGACAAATGAAGGAAGAGACTACATAGAAAGCGAACTTTCCAAAATAGAAGGCCTTACAGTTTACCATACAAATGGTAACTACATTCTTATAGATGCTTCCCCCACAGGTGCTACTTCTGAAGAGATCGTAGATTACATAATGGAGAAACATAAGATCATCCTCAGAAAACAAAATCCTTTTAAGGGAAGAAAAGGTCTATTTAGAATAACTATTGGATCCAAAGAAGAAAACGAAAAGTGTGTCGCCGCGGTTAAAGATTTTTTTGAATCGATTAAGAAGTAGATTTATATCTACCATTATGTTTAAAGTATAAGCCGGGTTTTGATACCCGGCTTTTTTTATTTATTATTAATGAGTTTTCCTTAATAAAGTATAATATTTCGAACCTTGATTTATCAAGGTGTGAAATCTTTAACTATCTATGAATATATTATATAGCATATTTTTCTGCTACGCTCGAAATTACAAAAGGCCCATTTTAAAAGTAAAACCAATAATCAAATCGCAAAGTTCTTCAACCCACGTCTTTTATTGCTTCAGAGGCAACTTCTCTATCGTCAAAATGGATGGTTCTATCCTTCAAAATTTGATAATCTTCATGACCTTTGCCTGCTATTAAAACTATATCATTTTCATTTGCAATCTCAATCGCTTTATATATCGCCTCTTTTCTATCGTGAATAATAACATGGTTTTCTTTACTGAGACCCTTTTTAATATCTTCTATAATTTTTATTGGATCTTCACTTCTAGGATTATCCGAGGTAACAATTGCAATGTCAGACTTTTCTTCGACAACCCTGCCCATTAAAGGCCTTTTACCTCTATCCCTATCACCTCCACAACCAAATACTGTAATAATCCTTCCTGTTTTAAAATTATTTGCAGCATCAAGAATGTGTTCCAGGGCATCAGGGGTGTGTGCGTAATCAACAAAGACGTTGTATCCTTTATTATTATTAACCTTTTCAAACCTTCCCGGAGCAGGTTTAATTTCTTCAATTGTTTTCTTTATCAATTTCTTTTCAATTCCCATTTCTCTGGCAGTTGCATATGCTGCAAGAATATTATAGATATTATGCTCACCTACAAGCTTTGTTGTAAATTCCTCATCATCAATTAAAAACTTTGTACCAGACACCGTTAAAGATATTATACTTCCTCTAATACCCGCTTTTTGACTTAATCCATATGTTTTTATGCTTGCTCTTGTTAAATTTACTAATTTTTTTCCATATTCATCATCAATATTTATAATAGCATTTGAATTACTATCCAATTTTCTAAATAGTAAAGATTTAGCTTGAAAATATGATTCCATATTCTTATGAAAATCTAGATGGTCCTGGCTGAGATTTGTAAATATAGCATATTTGTAATCCAATGGATCGACCCTCTTCATAGAAAGGGCGTGAGAAGACACCTCCATAACAACATGAGTTACTCCGTTATCTCTCATCTCCTTGAGCATATATTGAATATCTATAGCATCCGGTGTCGTGTTGGATGCTTTAATTTCTCTATTGCCATATCTATAGGAGATTGTACCAATAACCCCGGTTTTGAATCCCGCTTTTTTTAATATGTCTTCTATAATATAGGTAATTGTTGTCTTTCCGTTTGTACCTGTAACTCCAATAAGTACTAAATCCTTAGATGGGTTTCTAAAGAATTTTTTTGCAAGTAAAAGATTATAATACCTTGTATCTTCCACATATACGTAATCAATACCATTTAGCTCCTTAATTCTTCCCTTATATTTATTTTCAGCAATTACTGCAACAGCTCCTCTATTTACAGCATCTTCGATATATTTAACTCCTTCTTCCTTATAACCTGTAATAGCTATAAACAAGGACCCTTTAACTGCTTTTCTTGAATCATTTACAATATATTTTATTTCAGGATTATTATTAATATTTTTAATTTTTATAGAATCTTTTATTAATTCATTTAATTTCATATACCCTCCCGGCAATCTCTACAAAAATTCTTACTTATCCGATATATCTTTTTATATTGTTGATCCAAATATAATCATAATTAGCCAGATTTTTGAATCAAATAAAAAATAATATTTAAATCTTTTTGAATAAATTGTTGATAATTTGATAAACTTTATTAACTTTTATTTAACAAAATAAAGTGAGGCAAAGAAAATGACCATCTCATTACACGAATATATAAGCCTGAATAGAATATTTTTTTCAACAAAAGAAACAAAGCAAGAAGTCATAGACGAACTTGTTAATGTATCGATTGAAGATAATATGGTAAAGGATCTAAAAACTTTCAAAGAGGCTCTTTTAAAAAGAGAATCAATTATGAGTACGGGAATCGGTTATGGTGTTGCAATACCTCACGTAAAACTTCCTCAAATTGAGGATTTTTTCATTACAATCTGCATTCATAAAAAAGGGGTTGACTGGGGCTCTCTGGACAATAAACCAGCATATCTAATATTTTTAATAGCAGGTCCTGATAATCAACAGGAGAAATATTTAAGAATCCTTGCCAAGCTAACTCTGGTTATAAAAAATCCAGAACGCAGAAAAAAATTGATGGAGTCTGAAACCAAATATGAGGTTTTTGAAATATTCAGAGAATTTTAATTTCCTTTATTGGAACAAAATCAATATAAATGGACCGGCAAAATGGAACTTAACACTTTGCTCTATCTTGGAATATCACTCGCAATAGCCTATGTAATCAAAAGAATCGTTGACAAGTTGCATATACCCTCTGTTACTGGATATGTCATAATCGGCATAATCATTGGCAAATCTATTATCGGCTTTTTGAACAGCAGGGTAATAACAGAGTTTTCAGTTGTATCAGATCTTGCTCTTGCAATAATAGCATTTTCAATTGGTGTTGAACTTAACAAAACTACTCTATCCAAGCTGGGTTCTTCTATTGTTGTAATCGCTTTCGGAGAGGGATTCGCAGCATTTTTATTTGTATCTGCAGTTTTTTATGCCCTTGAACCTGATAAGCTCTATCGTGCACTTATATTTGGCTCTATTGCTTCTGCGACAGCACCTGCCGCAACAGTTTATGTTATTCAACAGTACAAAGCGAAAGGGCCATTAACCTCAACAATACTCGGAGTAGTCGGTATAGATGATGCAATTTCATTAACAATATACGTATTCGCTTCACTCTTTGCACAATCGATTCTACTAAAAACTCATTTATCGGTTGTAAAAATTATTATTACACCAATTTATAAAATTGCACTATCAGTTATAATTGGTGCGGTCCTTGGATTTGCCTATATTGTTTTGTTTAAAAAGGTCAGATTCCATGATGATCTTTTACTCGGAATAGGTGCAACAATTCTTATTGGGATGGGTCTTTCGGATTTTTTGAAATTATCCGAGCTTCTAACGGTAATGACACTCGGTTCTGTTCTGGTAAATTCTGATCAGATGTTGGCTAACAGATCTAAAAAGGCAATTGAAACTTTTTCACCTATTATTTTACCACTTTTCTTTATGTATGCTGGAGCAAGGCTTGATGTAACGTTAATAACAAAAATCGGCATCCTTGGATTGATATATACAATTGCAAGATTTTCAGGAAAGGTTGCCGGTGCATCATTAGGGGCTATAATAAGCAAAGCCCCATCGGTTGTAAAAAAATATATAGGTTTTAGCCTTTTACCTCAGGTAGGGGTTGCAGTTGCTCTATCTCTTGCCGTACAAAAACAGTTTGGAACCGGTGCCTTCGGTAAAGAAGGAGTAGAGCTTGCAAATATAGCTATTAATATACTACTTTTTACAACGGTTATAACTGAAACGATAGGACCTTTTCTTACAAAAACAACATTAACCAAGGCACAAGAAATCAATATGAGGGATTAGAAATGTACTATTTAATTATTCAACTTTTCAAACAAGAATATAAAGAGGATCTTTTTCTGGCTTTTACCAGTTGTGGAATAAAGAAAGCAACCTTTGTAGAAGGATTCAACTTAGATAAAACACTTCAGGAAGAATTTTCCCTCTTTAAAGGTATTATCCCCTCTAAAGAACAGATGGAAAGATACTCAATAATGGTTCATTCAATCGTCGAAAAAAAAGAGGATATTGATGATCTAATAAATCTATTAATAGAATCTGGCATAGATATAGATAATGAAGAAATAATGCGTATTGTTCTTCTCCCTGTAATTCGAGTAAAGGATTCTGATATCGACTGGAAAAACGAAAATCTTTAAAATAAAAAATATTATTCATCTTTGATTCTACTTAAAAAGGTAGAACGCTGTAATTTCGTGCCTTGATTAATCAAGGCTAAAAATCTTTTTTTGCATAAAATATTTCGTAGCTTTGCTCAAAAGAGCATTCCATTCCGTTATATTCGAAAACAAAAGATAGAGCTACTCTTGAAATGATAAAATCCATTTTTTAGTACAGTCCTATCTATTTTATAAATAAATAGTAGCATAAGAGTTAGGATTTAATGCATATTTTCGTCATTCGTTTCACAGTTGGAATTTTACCTAACCCTTAACAGCTCCTCCTGCTAATCCCTGCACCAGCTGCTTTTCTATCAAGAAAAATAAAACTACAACCGGTATGAGAGCAAAGAAAGAAGCCGCCATTAAATACTGCCACTGAACCATCCACCTTCCGATAAAATTGTACAAACCTACGGTTAATGGCCTCTTATCCATCGTTTTAATAAAGGTTAATGCGAACATAAATTCATTCCAGGATGCTATAAATGAATATATAACTGTGGTTACAACCCCAGGCATTGCAATCGGGATCATAATTTTATATATTGTACTTACCCTATTACATCCATCTATTAATGCCGCTTCCTCAATTTCCTTTGGTATTGATTGAAAATAACCGTTTAACATCCATATATTAAAAGCCAAGGTAAAAACAGAATTGACAAGTATCAAAGAGATGTAAGTATTCAAAAGATGGAGCTTTGACATTATTTTAAAGAGAGAAATTATCACAATAACCGGCGAAAACATCTGAACAACTAAAAACATATACAGAAGAAAGTGTCTTCCTTTAAATCGCAATCGTGCTACAGCATAAGCTGCAGGAATACAAAGAAGCGTATTTAATATTGTTGAGCCAGATGCTATTATAAAGCTATTTAGAAAATACTTGGCCATAGGGTATTTTGTCCAAATAACCTTAAAGTTCTCCCATGCTATCCTCTTAGGAATCCAGAATGGTGGTTTTGAGTAAACCTGATTAAAATCCTTTAGCATTGTCGATATCATAACGAAAAAAGGAAAAAGTAAAAATAGAATGATAACAGTTGCCCAAAAATATATAAATGCCTTTTTCAAGCCAACATTTTTCTCAACCAAGGTATTACTCCTCACCTTTAAAATAAAATCTTGAATATATTATACTTACTCCAAGAAGTATAAAAAATGTAATCACCGCCATAGCAGAAGCTGGCCCAAATCTAAGAAAATTAAATGAGTATTTATAGATAAATGTTATAAGTATGTCCGTGGTATTTATTGGCCCGCCTTTTGTAAGAATATATATGGTATTAAAATCGTTGAAAGTCCATAGGGTTGAAAGTAGAGTTGCAATTACCAGAATATTTTTTAACAACGGTAACGTAATAAACCTAAATTTCTGCCATTGATTAACGCCATCGACCACAGCAGATTCATAAATATCCTTTGGAATAGCCTGGAGGCCTGCCAAAAAAACAAGAGACATAAACGGGATCCCAATCCATATATCAACCCAAATTGCAGCGAAAAAAGCAGGTATAGGGTATGCGAGCCAGTAAGGAGGATGCTGTGTAATATGCAGCATTTTCAATGTCTGGTTTAAAAGTCCAAAATCAGCATTATAAACCCACTGCCAGAGCATAACACTAATAGGAACTGAAGACGCCCAAGGCAGTATTAAAAGGGTTCTGTAAACACGCCTACCTTTGTACTCTACATTTAACAATAAAGCAATAACAATGCCAAATAGTGTTTTGGTAAGTACAGCAAGACCTGTCCACAAGAATGACCTTCCAAGCACAGCCCAGAAATCCTTAATAAGAAAGATCTGCTTAAAATTACATATACCACAAAATTTAAGGATCTTCCCAAACTTGTTAGTTTTAAATAGTGACATTAAAAAGACATAAACAATCGGATAAAACATAAAAAGAATTAAAAATACTGTTCCCGGTATCAAAAGCAAATATGCAAGCTTTGATTCCGTTGTCCAAAAATGGCCCTTCTTCGCTAATGCTGTATCCATAACCTACCCAATATAGTATTTAGAAAAGTGAAATGATAGGCACGTAGACCTTATGTAATGATAAATACCTTGCTTTGCCTATTTCGTCCTATACTATGAAAAATTATTTTTAAGTAACCTCGATTATTCTATTTTAACATTCTAATTAAAACTTAAATAAAAAGCCCCGGCTAAGTGTACCGGGGCATTTTTTACAGTTATTAGCTACATTCCCCTTATAGCATCAATCTGTTTTGCAGCATTATCAAGAGCTTCTTTAGGTGTTGCTTTTCCAAGGAAAACTTGTCCAATTGCGTTCCATATTATATCTGTACATTCTGTCCATTCAGCAACCAGTGGCCATCCTTTTGCATGAGCACCAGCCTCTGTCATAACCTTGTATACCTTTGACTGAAAATATGGATCCTTGCTTGCAGATTTTGTAACAGGCGGAAATCCTATAAGCTTCTGGAACGGTATCTGAACCTCATCTGAATAGAAGTAATCGAGGAATTTGCCAACCATCTCTTTATTTTTTGAAGAATTAAAGAATGCAATGGAATCAGTTACCATTAACGTCATTGGCTTGTATCCTTCAAAGTAAGGCATCTGGGATACATCCCATTTGAATGGTACATTCTTTGCCTTCAAAATAGCAGGAGTGAATCCACCTGTCATCATCATCGCCAAATGTCCACTAACCATAAGATCCTGAAGTTCATCCCTTGTATAGTTTGTAACTGCAGGCTCTGTTACTTTATATTTATTGACTAGATCGTTCATAAAAGTTAGAGCCTTCACTCCGGCCTCGCTGTTTACAGTACATTTTCCGAGGCTTCCATCAGGATTCCTGGCAAAGAAATCTCCACCTGCTCCATAGAAGTAGTATACAAACTCAGTCAGCTCTGCGTACTTCTTTCCGCTCATTCCCACACCATAGAGATCAGGAGGATTGTTTACTTTTTTTGCAATATCAAGCATTTCTTCAAATGTCGAGGGAGGATTCTGGATTAAATCAGACCTGTAAACCATAAATCTTGGACCCCAAGCATCAGGCAAAGCCAGAAGCTTGCCATTTACGACAGCCTCTTTTATACTTGGTAAAATATTATCCAGAGTTTCTTTTGATACCCATTTTTCAGGCATTTCAAGCTGATCCTTAAACTCCAGTACCCATCTGGTTCCTATAATTGAGAGATCAGGAGGATTGTCGCCACCAAGGCTGGTCACAAGCCTATCATGAACCTGGTTCCATGGTGTTGAGATTACCGTAAGAGTAGCATTGGGATATTTTTTCTCAAATCCTTCTTTCATCTGCTTGGCAAATTCAGGGGTTAAACCATCGTACTCTGCCCATATTATACTGATATTTGCCTTTTCAGCCTTCCCCTTTTCCTCTTTCGTTCCTCCATTGAAAAATAAAAAGAGGGAAACAATGGCTATAAAACTAACCAATAAAATAAAATACTTTCTTTTCTTCATACTTCCACTCCTTATAATGAATTTACAATGATCTTTTATATCATACAATCATAAACTTGTCAATTAAAATTATATCTCACTTTTATCCTGTGAAATTTTGGAATTAATTCTATTTAAGAGTTTTAGCGAAGGAAAATCAGGGTTTAACAGTTTATTTACCTTTTTAAACTCTGTAGCTGCTACTTCATAGTTATCTTCAAAATACATCTCAAGTCCATGCTGATACAATTTAATAGCATAATCTATACTGGTATTTTCATCTAAAAAAACCTCATATATCTCTCTATATTCTTCTTTTTCATTAATCTTTAATCTATCGAGTTTCCTGTATTTCAACTTTGCACTTTCAATCGTACCCCCTGAATCTGTAACACAGTGAACCCCATATTCTTCAGCTAATTCCATCAATTCTCTGGATAAGTCTACAACCTTACCAATGACTATGATGTTACTTCCTATAACCCCTGTTATTCCATTTCCATAAGTTATACCTATTGCATCTTTCCATGATACTCCTGTAAAGTTTTTTTCATTGTTTCTTCTTAAAATCCAGTTATGTATTTCTTTCGCAGTAAGTATCGCGGCATTGAAGGAGCTGCCATAATCTATTTTATTATTCGGAGAAAGTCCAAATACCGCATTAAAGTAATTGCCTTCGAAATGATTTATAAAACCATTTTTACTTTTTACTATGGAACTAACACGCCTGAAGAGGCGTTCAAGCTCTCTGGTAATAACTTCTGGATAAACCTCCATTATTTGAGTAAAATAATCAATCAATTTAAAAGAAATAACTGAAACTGGCATTTTTCTGTTTGAAAATTGTTCTACAAATTTTTCATCCACCCTTTCTAGGTCCTGGATTTCTAATGAATACTTTTTATAGTAATAAGCAAGCTTCCTTAAATTACTTCTCTGCTTTGTGATTTCTTTTATTTTATTTTCTTGGCGCCGTATCGTTAAGTTTATACGTTTAACCATCCTGTTATAGCTTTCAACAAGCTGTTTCTTTAAACTCTGATGGTAATAGTCTTTCCCTTCTATTTCTCTCAGATTGACGGAACCATCAGTTAAATTAAATGCATCTTTAAACCCCTTTGTAATTTCATTGAAAAATCTGGTATCTTCTTTATTTTTCTTTATATCAAAAATTATATAAATCAATAACATAATAAAATACAACAATGCTATTAAAAAAAGAGCCATATTTCTATAATAAAAAATTCCACGCCTGCTATTGTAGATCAAAATTGATAGATCAATAGGTTTGTAGTAAAAATAATATCCTAAAGTATCAGTTGTTTCAACTCTTCCTTCAATCCTACCGCTGGTGAGTTTTTCTATTTTGCTATCTATTGTTCTTTCATTGGAGTATTCTGGATAGATTATTTTTCCTGTACTTCTCTCAAAAAAGGCCATGCTATATTGATTCTCGATTCTATAGTAGGATAAAATGCCTGCAATTTCTTTCTTTAATTTTTTTTCTTCTATTTTTCCATTTACGATTTCTGGTTCTAGAATTTCCAAACCTGAAATGATAAACTTAATATTATTCCTGCATTCATTAAAAAACCTTTGCTCAATTTCATGGCTGTATACTATATCTATTGTAATGAGTATTGAAAAAAGGAATATTAGGCCTATGACAATTTTAATAATGATTGATATCTTTTTATTATCTATCATTAGTCTATTCATCTACCCTTTTAATACGTGCTCCTATTTTTGCCAATCTTTCTTCGAGTTTATAGTAACCCCTATCAATCTGTCCTATATTATGTATTACACTTTTTCCTTCCGCACACAAGCTTGCTATCAGTAGGGCCATCCCAGCTCTAATATCCGGGCTAACTAATTCAGATGCGTACAATTTTGACGGACCTGCTATAACTACTCTATGCGGGTCACACAATACAATCCTCGCACCCATGCTGACCAGCTTGTCAACAAAAAATAATCTTCCATCAAACATCTTTTCAAAAATTAACACAGTACCACTTGCCTGGGTTGCCGTTACTACTGCAATACTGGTTAAATCTGATGGGAAACCAGGCCATGGAGCGTCGTATATCGTAGGTATTTCTCCAAAATGATCATTTTTAATTACCAATCTCTGTTTGCCAGGGACTAATACATTGTTGCCATCTATTTCGACTTCAACTCCAATTTTAGAAAAATAATATTTTATAATCGGCAGATGTTCGGTTTCTGCGTTTTCAATGATAAGTTCTCCTCCCGTAACAGCGGCAAGTGAAATAAAACTTCCCACCTCTATATGATCCCCAATAATCCTCCATTCACCGCCAGATAACCCGCTACTACCAAACACCTCAAGAACGTTGCTACCACAACCCTTAATATGTCCCCCAAGTTTCTGCAAGAAGTTTATTAAGTTCTGGACGTGAGGCTCCGAAGCTGCATTTTTAATAGTTGTTTTACCTTTTGCTAGACTGCTTGCCATTATTGCATTCTCTGTTGCAGTTACACTTGGCTCATCTAAAAAGATTACGGCTCCTTCTAATCTTTCTGCCTCTATAAAAAATCCTCTTCTCTCAGTTCTAACCTTAGCGCCCAGTGTTTCGAGAGCATAAAAATGTGTATCAAGCCTTCTTCGACCAATAACATCACCACCAGGGGGTGGAAAAGAGATATTTTTACCTCTTGCAATAAGAGGCCCTGCAAGCAGAATAGATGCTCTGATCTCACTAGCATACTTCTTTTCAATCACAATTGTTTTTTCCGAAGGGATATTAGTTTTAATCCTTAAACTATCCTCCGATAGCCATTGAACTTCAGAACCGATGCTTTTCAACAGTGCTACCATCATTTCAACATCCTTTATCCTCGGCACATTACTCAATTGAACTTCATCATCAGTTAGAAGCGTTGCTGCAAGTATCGGGAGAGCTGCATTTTTATTACCTGTTGGTTTTATTCTTCCAGAAAGTGAGTAACCACCCTCAACAACAAATTTTTCCATATTAAACCACCCAGATATAAAATATTTTATTTAAATATAAGCTTACTATAAAAACCAATTTTTGTCCTTTCGAGTAAAGAAATAAAGTTTTTAGAATATGTCTACTCTATTATATAACTTTATTTTATAATAAACTATAAAAAAACCTTCAACTTTTATTTGTAATACAACCATATTATCATCATATTAAATAAGTTGAGTTAATTGGTAAAAGTCCTAAGAAATTCTGATAAATTACCAAATTTTTATTAGCTTAAACTTTGACTTAGATTCACATCTCACACACTATTTTTGGAGGAAGTTGTATGAACACAGTAAGAACCAGATTTGCTCCCAGTCCTACCGGCTTTCTTCATATTGGCGGACTTCGAACTGCTCTTTTTGCTTTTCTATTTGCAAGGCATAATAGAGGTAAATTCATATTAAGGATTGAAGATACAGATAGAACACGATATATCGAGGAAGCACTTGATGATATCATAGAATCATTAAAATGGATAGGAATTAATTGGGATGAAGGTCCGGATATAGGAGGACCCTTTGCTCCCTACAAACAATCAGAGAGAAAGTCTATCTATAGTGAATATGCCCATAAATTAATTGAACTTGGAAACGCTTATAAATGTTTCTGTTCGCAGGAGAGACTTGAAAAGCTAAGAGAAGAGCAGAAAAAAAGGGGTATTAAAATCGGTTACGATAGGCACTGTAGGAATCTTTCAAAGAAGGAGATACAGAAAAAAGAGAACCAGGGTATTCCTTATGTAATAAGATTAAAGGCCCCTCTAAAGGGCGAAACTATCTTTAATGACAGTATTAGGGGAGAGATAACTGTTCAAAATCAAATGCTGGATGATCTAGTTCTGTTAAAATCGGATGGATACCCAACTTATCATCTTGCAAACGTAGTTGACGATCATCTCATGAAAATTACACATGTCATAAGGGGTGAAGAATGGATTTCCAGTACTCCAAAGCATATCCTGATATACAATGCTTTCAATTGGGATTGCCCGGAGTTTGCTCATGTTCCCGTAATTTTAGCACCTGGGGGTGGTAAGTTATCTAAAAGGCATGGAGCAACAACAGTAAAGGAGTTCAGAGAAAAAGGTTATTTAAGCGAGGCTCTTTTAAACTTTATAGCACTCTTAGGATGGTCTTATAATGATAAAACGGATATTCTTGATATGAAAACTCTTATTGAAAACTTTACCCTCGAGAGAATTAATAAATCATCAGCAGTATTTTCATACGAAAAACTGGATTGGTATAATGGAATTTATATCAGGAAAAAAACTCATTCAGAACTATTTGAACTAATAAAACCCTTTATTATCAAATCCCAACTTCTAAACGAGGAAGAGATAGAAAAAAATAGAGACTATATCTTAAAAATTATACCACTAATTCAGGAGAGACTAAAATACCTTTCAGACGTAAGAGAATGGATGTGGTTTTTCTTTGATAAACATTTTAAAATAAAAGATACGAAATATCTTATACCGAAAGGTTTAACAAAAGAAGAAACAATTGACCTGTTTAAAAAGGTAAAAGAAAGGATATCTTCTTTAGAAGAGTTTACCAGTACACAAATTGAAAATGCCTTAAGAGATTTAATTAAAGAGCTCGAACTAAAACCAAAACAATTTTTCCTTCCCTTAAGGGTGGCTGTTACGGGCACCAGAGTTTCTCCTGGATTATTTGAAACAATGGAGGTACTTGGTAAGGAACGAATTATTGAAAGATTAAATAGGGCTATCTTACTTCTATAATTAAACTTTTCTTGCCTTATCAATTCTCGTTTAATTACATTTGAGCTATACTTAAAACCCCTATTAAATGCTAAAGGTTATAAGATGAGCTATATTCTACTTTCGATGATCCCGTTTATTATTGCCATTGTACTTATTATATGGAGAGAAGAACCAATACTTCCCCTGCTATTATCCATTTTTGTAGCTCTCTGGATTTTATATCGCTTTAATCCAGTTTCTGCCTTTTTGAAACTTGTAGGATTTGCCATAGCAAACTCTTTAGGTGAAACAGATAATATTCTTCTAATTATAATGATAGCAGAAGTGCTTATCCTCTTTTATCTTTTTAGAGAAGGTGGTCACATTAAAGCTCTAATCGGTATAAAGAGGTATAAAAAATTATCTCGATATATAATTGAATATATAATGATAGGGTTTTCATTTTTACTATCCTTTGAAGAAAGATTGTCTACCTTGATGAGTGGAGTGTTTTTAAAAGCTTTTGTTAGTGAAAAGGGTATTACAAAAGAAAGATTTTCCTTCCTAATTAATAACTTAGGCCCTTCTTTCTATACCCTTATTCCTTTAACACTTTTTACCCCAATTGTAACAAGGATTATCGGTGGTTCTCTATCATCGCTGGGAATCGATTACCCATCTTTAAAGATATACCTACACTCCATCCCTTTTCAATTTTACAATATTTTTTCTCTTATAATAATAGCCTCCTCTTCAATCTTGAAAAAGGATATTATACCAATTGCTAATCCAATAAAAAAAGACTCTTCTCTTAATTCAACCAAAGCTAACTTATCTAAAGAAAAAGAGGATAAAAATGCTTATTCTCTAGTTATCGCCCCATACAAAAAAATTGGAAGAAAACCTGATAAAATCAATGATAGTTTATACAGTGCCGGTATATCCTTTGTGGTCACAATTATAGCATTAGTCACAACTGCCGTATTTCTTATTGCACAATTTTACAAAGGAAAATTAATTGAAGTACAAAACTTCGAAAAGATATTTACCGCTGCTATATTTGGTGGCATACTTTACTATATAATTTACTCTCTTATATTCAGATCTATATCAATAAAAGAGTTATCTACAAAAGATAATTGTAATGCCAAAACTCTCATAGTTATATTTTACATAATCCTTTCACTTGCATTACTGTTCATAGCAAAAAAATTAGAAATTTTCAGCAAACTTACTGAAATTATTTTTAGCAGTGGAAAAATTAATCTTTCATGGTATCCGCTTATTTTTTTCTTTATCTCTGCGTTATCAAGTTTTTTAACCGGTTCACGTATTACAGTACTCTATATCCTCATACCTATAGCTTTTAAACTTATAAGTCTAAATCTACCCGATCCTCTTATTATAAATTATTCCCATTATGCAGTTCTCGGTGCAATTATATCAGGAAGTAGTTTTGGAATTATTAATTCACCGCTTTCCCTGATTTTTATAATATCCACGGCTTCAAGCGAATTATCAATAAAAACACATTTTGTATCACAGATCTACTACTCTGCTATCGCACTGGTTTTTTCAGCCCTATTTGGGTATTTACTATCTTTTTTCAATATATCTCCATACTTATCAATTACAATGGGTTTAATATTCATATCCTCTTTTTTCACTTTCGGCAAAAGATTCTTGGCTGGTAATTGATTATACATTTTATGGATTTCTCTAATCTTGCTAAAATATGTTCTATTTATAAGTTATGAACCTTTATGAAAAAATTGTGTTTTATCCTTTCAAACCAATCGAATACATTTTTTTGTTTTCTAAAGTGACATATTGAAATACCCTTTTGAGTGAAGTGTCGGAATCTTTATTATATAAGGGATTACAACCATCTCGTTTTGATAAATCAAGATTCGGAAAGAGGACTCTCTACAATATATAGAGTTAGAGGTTTACTTGCATATTATTTAATCGAATAAATAAATTAAAATTGATAAAACAAAAATAAAGATAAATAATTAATTGAATTATCTATTTAATTGTGATAAATTTAAAAACTACAAAAACCTTTAAAGGAGCTAAAAAGTGAAGGGAAATGGAAAAATAATAAGCACTGAAGAAGCAGCAAGACTTCTCGGGGTATCCCAACAATCAGTTAGAAAATGGTGTCAGAGTGGAAAAATAAAAGCTAAAACAACTCCTGGTGGATTTTACAAAATAGAAAGATCGGAGCTTGAAAGGTTTCGTCAGGAATACAATATGCCAAACTTAGACGCTAACGAGTTTGTTTTAATTGTAGAGGAGAATAAAGAGAGAATTAAGTTTATAAGTGGACTTCTAGAAATGCTTGATTTTGATGTTGTAACAGCAAATGATCTTATAAGTCTTGGAATTGCTATTGGTAATCACAGACCCAGCTTTATTATCGCAGGTACAAAATTATCAAAACTGCCAGTCAATCTTCTTCTCTCTTCTTTGACAGATAATGAGGAAACAAGAAACCTTCCGATCCTTATTATTGAGGAAGAGGGTGAGAATATTGAAGCAGATATTGAAAAATACGCCGATAATAGGAGGATCAGTATTCTTAAGGAGCCTCTGGATATACATCAGTTTAAAAGAGAAGTTGAAAAACTTTCTTAGTGCTAATATTCAATAAATCTCGGTAGCTCAATTTTAAATATACTACCTCTATCTATTGTACTATAAACCTTAACAAGTCCTTTGTGGGCTTCAACAATTTTCTTCACAATAGTTAATCCAAGTCCTGTTCCTCCCATCTCCCTTGATCGGGCTTTATCAACCCTGTAAAAACTCTCAAATATTTTTTCCAGATCAGATGGAGGTATTCCGATGCCTCTGTCAGTAATAGAAACGATCACCCTTCTGTAATCACCATCCAGCAGGACATTCACATCATCGTTACTGTACTTCACAGCATTATCAATTAAATTTATTATTGCCAATTCAAGCAATCTTGGATTACCCCGAACCATAAAGCCATATTCCATCCCACTGCTTATTATATTCCTTGCATTATACTTCTGCCTAATTACCGTTATTGCATTGTTTATACAGTCATTTATGCTGATAATCTCCTCTGGTAAATCTATAGCTCCAGATTCTATCTTGGAGAGAACAAGAAGGTCTTCTATTATATTTTCCATTCTTAAAATATTTTTTTGGATTATGTATAAGAACTTTTTTGCTAATGGGTCATCAAAACCATCCATAGTCGTTAAAGTTTCAACAAAACCCTTAACAGAGGTAATAGGCGTTTTTAGTTCATGGGAAACATTAGCAACAAACTCTTTTCTTATATTTTCAAGTTTTGATATTTTTGTTATATCATAAAGCACAATCACGACTCCAGTTCTTGAACCAAAAGGTGTACAGGTAAACTCAATCCTTCTCTCATCAGGCACCTTAATTGAAACAACACCGGATACTGTATTTCGTCCCTTTATAATTGATTCAACACCTTCTTTCAATTCTCTTGAAACTATCAGAGAAAATAAGTTTTTACCTACAAGGTTTCTCGACTGATATCCGAATATCTCTTTAGCCGATTTATTAATCTCTTTTATAACACTTTTTCTATCTACAAGAATTATTCCTTCATGCATGCTTGAAAGTATCTTAATGGTTTGATCCTTTATAAGGCTTAACTCCTCTTTCCCCTTTGTAATACTATCTATCATTCGGTTTAATTCGTACGAAACTAAATTCAAATCATTGCTTCGAAAGTTTGGAATTCTTATTGATAAATTTCCATTAGAAAATGATCTTATTGAATCAGCTATTTTCATAATTGGGTATGTTACTTCTCTTATCATAAAAAAACTAAACAGTGAAACTATGATAAAAATAATTACTCCACCTAGAACAACAGTGGATGTTGTTTTGTTAATTGTCCTATCAATAACATATATGGGTATTCCCAGTCTTATAATCATAGGAGGTTTATCATCGTATTCAAAATACCCGGCTACGAAAAACATCTTTAAACCTATATATTCACTCCACCTTATACTTTTCCCCCATCTGTCACGCACGGCCTGACTTACCTCAGGCATAGTTAACTGATTTTTCATTTTAAAAGGATTGTAGTGAGTATCAAGTTGAACATCACCATTAATATTTATGATAGTTATCCTTGATTTACCTTCCAGTTTCCACCATCTGATAATGTCGGGCTTTTGAGTTTCTGAAAAAACTTGCGATAACAGTAGAGCTTCAGTTTTAAGTTCCCTCTCCAGCGAGCCGTAGTATGAATCTTTTATTATAGCTCTAAAAATCAGGCTTGTTGCTACTATTGTAATAAATATGAAGCTTACTGAAACAATATATGTTTTCCAGTAAAAGTTGGCTAACCCTCTATTTTGTTTCATTCTTTAATCTGTATCCTACCCCTCTGACAGTCTGTATCATCCAACCCAAACTACCAAGTTTTTTTCTTAGTGAGGTTAGATGTACATCTATTGTCCTTTCCGTAACAAAATCGACATTTCCCTGAGTTTCCCGCAGTAATTGTTTTCTGGTTAAAACTTTGTTTTCATTTTCTGCAAGAGTTTTTAAAATATTGAACTCCGTGGTGGTTAACTTTATTTCATTATCATTTACAGTAACCATATACTTTTGTGGGTCTATTACAATAGGTCCTATATATATGGGAGAAGATGAGATGCTTCTCGCATCGGGTTCCATTCTTCTGAATACTGTTTTAATTCTTGCTATCAGTACGGATACAGAAAATGGTTTTGTAATATAATCATCCGCACCGAGATCCAGTCCGTTAATTATATCTTCTTCCTCTCCCTTTGCTGTTAACATTACAATAGGGATATTTTTTAGGTCTCTATCATTTTTTACAATTCTGCAAACATCGAGTCCATCAAGACCTGGTAGCATTAGATCAAGTACAATCAAATCCGGTTTTTGTTCCCTAATAATTCTTAGACCTTCGTTCCCATCCGATGCAAGTAAAACTTTGTACCCCTCTTTAGTAAGGTTATAGTTAAGAAGCTCTCTAATATCTTCCTCATCATCTATTACCAGTATTTTCTTACCAATACTCATATTACAATCACCCATAATTATTTTGGATACCTAATTTACTACCATCCAAAAACTCTGTTAACTTAATATTAACATAAATTTAAAGTTTTATTAATAATAATTATTATTAAAAAGTCGAAATTACTACCATTATATTTTTTTATACCATAATTCAAATGTACAAACTATAAAAAAGGAGAGGCTTCCGAGCCTCTCCAAATTTAATTTAAATATGGTACAACTCCTGCTTCTCATCAAATATTAGTAAAAATACACTGAACCTGAATTATTAATAGATGGCCTGTTCAGTTTCAATATCAAAGAGATGAGTTTTTTCCAGATCAACAACAAAACCAACCTCTTTTCCCAGCTCTGTTTTATAATGGCTCGGTACTCTGACAACCATATTATCCTTCCCTGCACTCAGATATAGGAATATTTCCGAACCCAGAGGTTCTATAACCTCAACCTTTGCTTTTATAAGAGTACCCCTTTTCTCAGATTCTCTTACTATATTTTCATCGATAAGATCCTCAGGTCTAAATCCAAAGATTGCCTTTTTACCTTCGTAATCCTTAACCTTATCATACGCATCTTTCTTAACGGCAACAGTAAATGCACCATTCTTTACAAAATAATCAGAACCCTGCTTAACAACCTCAACTTCTATAAAGTTCATAGGCGGGCTTCCAATAAACCCTGCAACAAACTTGTTTACCGGATGATTGTAGAGATTCAGAGGATCTGAAATTTGCTGAATAAGACCGTCTTTCATAACTACAATCCTGTTTCCCATCGTCATCGCTTCTACCTGGTCATGCGTAACGTATATTATTGTAGCCTGGAGATTTTGGTGTA
>Ga0164318_10000403_pt1 | contig 32178 bp, 24 predicted proteins | sample GuaBasSedimGuay9_FD_113734 | JGI IMG/M metagenome (GOLD analysis project Ga0164318, IMG submission 113734) | Subseafloor sediment microbial communities from Guaymas Basin, Gulf of California, Mexico - Guay9, Core 4571-4, 0-3 cm | ecosystem: Environmental > Aquatic > Marine > Hydrothermal vents...
GTCCATTCTTTATTTTTAAGAATCTCATCAGGAAGAATATCTGTCTCAGCTTCTGTAATTTGATTGAGCATCCGGCGCATAAACTCGGTCTCAACATCAGCCATCTGCTGAGGTGTAGTAACATAATCAAATTCAAGCTGTAAAATCCCGTTGATTTTGATGATTAATGATTCTAAGACTTCTTTCACTTGCGGAGATAGTGAACTGTTACTTAATTTTGACCCAACAGTACCAAGCGATCCGAATGTTTCGACTATTGCTTTTAGTACCTTCTTACCCTCTTTTGTTTGTGTCGTAAAATCAGCTATAGTAATTATGTTGCTGATATGTTTCGTAATCATGGTAAACGCTTCGCCTAATGTATTAAGTTCTTGCTCAGCAACTTTTTTATTATTATAATCCGTAATTTTTTGTATGGCTTTGAGACGTTGCTTGAGATCGTTTTTAATAAGTGATTGCGTTCTCGAGTTGATAAATTCAGAAAAACTGCGTAACGCATACACATAATTTCTTCTTCCTGATCTTAAGATTTCAACGCAAAAACGCTCAGCAGCTTGAGAGTCTATGCCGTAATTTGTCAGTGTTTGAAATAAACCAAAAATCTCTGAAAGAGTCCTTAAATTAGACAACCATGTCTTAATTTCTTTACCAGTAAGTTTTAATGTCGAAAGAAAAAATTTACTACGCGCAACATTACTTAACATAGTTAAGTATTCCCCTCGTTTCTCAGGGGCTATCTCTCCCATCTGTCTTTTTAGTAAAGACTGAAATTCCTCAAATGCTTCGGGCGTTGTATTGTGGACATTAAATAATGAAATCCATCTTCTTATGGCACTATAATTACCTTTCTTTAAAAAACTCGCTAATGAATCCGACCCAAGTATCTCTGTAAACATGTCCATATAAGTACGCAACGTATGCGGATCATTATTTAATACAGCCATTAATGCTTGGGACTTATTAGTAACAAACTCAGATTGATTTTCTGAGCCAAAAATAAGGTCAACATTTGCTATAAGATTAGAAACATATTGTTCGTTTAAATATGTATCTATAGAGTTGGGATTATTTGAAATCATATCTAGAATCATATTTACGATTGCACCTCCAAATTGGGACTGTACCTTTTCAAGCTGTGTGATAAATGTCTCACTAAATAATTTGTCGATTAATGCGTCCTCTTGATTTGACCGTTCAGCATCGCGTTTTTTTGTGTGGGCAGTATTAATACTAAACAAGCTCTGAAGACACTCTTCGTGCAGCGAACTATTAAATAGCCTTCTTATCTCTGCGCCTGAAATAAGCTGGTATAGAGAATAAACCGTACGCCAGCCACCTTTTTCTTTCTTTCCAGTACGCTTCCATGTTGTTATTGCCTTAATAAGCCCATCAGAGAGTGACTGTAGAGTGGACAACTCATTCTCATTCGAGAACATATCCATGAGCTCTTTAACTGAAGTAGTATCTTCTTGCGAACTGTAACTATTTATAGCAGAAAGAATAAATTTGCTCAAATTAACTGACGTGAGAGTTCCCAGAACGCGCAATACTGATTCATGAACAGCTGTATTCTCATCCCACGACTCAAATTCTGAGCGTCCTTCATCCTTATTGTACTTCTGAAACGAACCAGCAAGATTATCAAGAATCTGTGGGTGTATTTTACGCAAGGAATCTTCCGCCTGTACAAAATGGACATAATTACTATTGGAATCGAGTGATATATCAATTAAAAACTTAGCTAATTGATATCCATACGGCCGTTCATTTTCGTCCTGTTGAACATACGCTAACCTATGCCTATATGCACGGCTATAATTACGTGGTAAATCACCATATTGAGACAGAGTAATGCCATTAATTAAGTCTCCCGAAATGAGCGCAACTACTTTTTCGTAAATTTCATTAGATTGTAAGAGTCTAGGATTGCGGCCTACTGCCATCATATACTTCTGTGCCACATAAGGTGATAATTTATAAAGCAACCCTAATCGTGTCATATCTAGTGTGTCAATCAAATCAAGGTCATCTCTTACTAAGTTCATAACTTCAAGCGCAAATGCTTCCTGCTCGCTACGCAACACATTATTATAAAAGGCACCAAAAACCATTAACTCATTCAGACTCATACTACTGAATAACTGTATATAGCCTTGAGCAAAATTCACAGAGAAGCCGATGCATGACATTAAAAGGTTAAAATTTTGTTCATCGTCTAAATACGCCGCAAAATCAGAATTTTTTAAAATCGCTTCGATAAGATCTTCACGCAATTCTTTGTTGCTGATTTTGCGGTTAATTTTGTTTACCAGTGAAAAGCTAGTATCAGAAGACAACATATTAGGTTCAGCATACTCGAGGATCGTATGCTGGTCACTGCCAGATTCTGAAAAAGCTTTAATAAGCCTATTTCTTAAAGGAGATTCTAAAAGTATTGTAATAAAACTTTTATCTTCACATCTTTTTGCGAGAAGGCTAATGAGATTTGCATTATGAAAAACAGCCGCAACTTCTGCGGTTTCGAAAGAAAAAAACAAATCACGGTTATCCTGATTCACAACTACAGCATGATACACATACTTTTGTCTAACCTCAGGCGCAAGACGAGTAAAAGCAGTTAGAAAAGGAGAACTTATCAGTTCGGGAATAAATGTCTCACTCGTCGGAATATATGTATCCCTTCCTTCCTTTTTTTCGATACGGTATTTACGAGACTTTCCTGCTAATAACAGAAAGTCTTTAGCCGCCTGTACATCGCTCGTACCCACAGCAGCAATAGCATTCACGACATCATCACTCATCAATTCTGCTTTATTGCTCTGCAGAGCGATCAAAGCATCAACGTATTCCGAACCAATACCCAATGCTGCAATACGCTGATACTTTGTCATAAAAACATCTCCACAATAAGTATTCCACTCATGGGGAAAATGAAGGATCAGTTTGAGCACCGGATTTAAGAGAGAACCATGCAATTCATATAATTGCATAACTTTCTCATTTAAAAATGTTCTCATGATATCTGCACTGACACCAGCAATCCTGGTACCAGATAACTGGTTAATTTGGGCTAAGAGGTATTTTGTAAAAGCAGTTTGGTTCTCGAGACTCATGTGATGCCTAAATTGGTCGAATAACCCTTCTTCTTGAAAAATTTGCTCGCTACTTTTACTCATGCTCATAAAGCGAAGATAATTTTCAGTTGAGGCTACATCACCATTGAAACCTTGCAGACGTTCAAGAACTTCACGGGTAAAAAAATAATTGCTATAATCTTCAGGCCTTTCATACTTTGTACTCACTTTAGAATGATAACGATAACTATAATTTATATAGAGTCTCATAATCTCCGGGCCAAGTGCAACTAGTTCATCCTCATGTTCTAATATAAACGCTAAAGCCTGAGCATCATCTAGAATATGCGATTCTTTATTCCCGTTAACTATGGTTGCAAGATACATGATAATTGAATTAAAGCTTCTTTCACCGGATCTTTTACGTACTCCATCATACAAAGCTGCAATACGAGCAAAAAGAGTAACCACCTTTTCATCGACCATTTCAGATGAAAGAAAAGCTGCTGAATTGATTTCATAGCTGTATGCTCCTCTTTCTTCCGACTGTCTTTCAGCAATATAAAAATAGTCCGTTATAAATTCACCCATCCGTGCCATTTGCTGAGGGTAATCCCTGAAAGGCAAGATTAAAAACGGCCTCGTACAAAGTACATAGAATAAATAGCTATCAATAGTACATTGGGCAAGTAATAATAAATCTTCAAATTCCAGACGCAGTATTCGGCCATCGTCTAATCTCATTTCCTTTCGGTCTTGATAATATCCGCTTGCATCTTCGCCAAATAATCCGAGCACTGTCTGTTCAGCTTCAATAAGATAGCCGGCTTGATACAGTATCTCCGCCTGTGCAATCAGTATTTTTGTATAAATAGATTGCTTATCTGCCACAGATGATCGTTCATGTATCTCATCTTCAATAAATAAGCCTACGGCGTGAGAATCTGCTGGATTCATTTTCTCCTCTCCCCGGCTACGCGCATCTTGCTGCGCACGTACTTCCGCGAGCTCATGCCCGAGAATCATCTGTAAAGCATAGTTTTTGTGCGCTGGATCCTGTATATTTTGTAAAAACTGCTCTAATCTTTTTGTATTAACTTTGATAACCCATTCTCCGTCAACTTCAACGGCCTTGGCAAAGTCATCTATAGTATCATCATGAATAAGCTGAACATCATTATCAATACTAGTAAGCCCCTCAAGTGAAACGGTCGTAAAGGCACCTGCCCATCTCAGTATTCTCTCCTCTATTCGATCGTATACATCCCTAACTTTCCCAATATTCTTAGCATCATATGCCCCCTTGATATCTTCATTGTATCCAGCTTCCTCTTCTTTTATGTCACTAATTAGAGTCCCAGTTTTTATCAGCCCTAATTGTTCAAGAAATCGGTCTTGCATGTTTTTAAGATAATCTGCAACAAGACCTTCTACAGCAACTTTCTCCCCCACGATTCGCCGTAGTTCATTCATGAATTCCCGGGCATTTTCGTTGGTGAAATTGGTGATACCTCTTTTTTGCATAAACGTTTCAACAAATTTATTTTCATTAAGCTCTTTTGCAATCTGTTCCAGTGCTTCTGCCAACGGCACATATTCTTCTTTCTTCTTCAGCTCATCAGCTTTTTTGTTAATGTCTTCTAATAAGATTGCCGCACCGTTTAATTGAGTGTTCGCATCGCGTATTATATTATCAATTTCCGTATCATTAAAAATGCCAAGTCCTTTCAATCCAAGAACCGAACCTTGAATCCTGCTGAATTGAAAATGACTGGTAAACATCGGATCAAAGGAAACGACTTTACCCATCATGCGGTCCATAAATGCAACGTCCTCTATCGTACTGTCAATCTTCGGGGTGATAGTCACGAATGAAATGTCACGTTCTTTCATCATACGAATGAGACCGTTAGAATGATATCCTCCCGCAACGAGAACACCAAGGTCTTGTCCTTCCATATCCATTTTTGCAATCAAATTATCAAGCATAACTATATCACGCTGATCAGCAAGGGAGTAGAATTGATCGACAAGTGCTAATACTTCGTCCATGTTGGGGGTTGGGGGTTGCAGGCCCCTCGACTTTGCTCGGGATCCTGAGCTTGTCGAAGGATTACGGGTTTTAGATTCATCAACTCGTAACTCGTAACTCGCAACTCGCAACAGATCATTGATCTTTCCCTGTATTTTCTCCATCGAATATTCTTTCCGATTAGTCCTAAACTCTTCCACATCATCCTTGAGTGCTTTTAGTGCTAGGAGAGTTTTTAATTTAGTAAGTGTACGCCAGAGCTCTATAACCGATCTTTCATCCGCACTTACTGCAAGACGTAGCCGAATTTCATGATTGACAGCTAGAATATCTCGCAGTATTACATTCATATCAATAGCTTCATTCTTATGCCAGAACTCCAGAGCCTTCGCTATGTTTGAATGAGGTTCGAATCGGATTCCACGTTCTGCAGCAATGTTATTTAAAACGCAAATGATCTCTTTTTGATTAATCTTGCCAGATTTATAATTTGAGTAACAATCAGAAACTTTTTGTGAAGGGGCTTGCTTCATGCTTTCTACAAACTCTTCTATTTCTTTATCAATCCCTTCCCAAGAAATCATACTCTCGATCAGGAATACTTCTTTAAATTGAAGCAATGAAACATAGTCATAAAGATCAATATTTAATTCGATGATCTTTTCATAGAGAATACTCAAATAATCGACAAAATAACTTTCATTAGTTTCATAACAAGATGCTTCAACATCAAATTCTTTTAGAGATTGGTTGTAGTTTGCTTCTTTGAGAAGGTTCAGCTGCCCTTCTAGGATTTCAATCTGCTCTTCTAGTTCTGATAATTTTGCATGTGCTTTATAAAATGCCTTAAAGTCTTTAGTAAAAAGCTCGCGATCTTCAAGGCCATAAATAATAAAATCATCTTTAGCTATAATCGAAGCGAGTTCAGCACCAATAAATTTACCGTCCTTAACAAAATCACGGCCGACTATCTCCTTAGCCTCTTGAACTGGATAGTCACGTAGTTCCTTAAGGTCGTATTCGCCGATTGCGCCTTCTATCCCTACAAAAGGCGTCCTACCTTTTGACGCAGATTCTCGCAGATTTTTATTATCCATCCCTGGATCCTTAGAAGCGGAATTACGCGGATGCTCTTCGGAATTCAATCTGCGTTTATCTGCGTCTAGAGCAGTATTACTCTGCGTGCGAAGCTCCGGGATAAGCGCACAAATAATCCTTGCCAGATTAAACTGTGCTTCTGAACTTAAATGTGCATCTTGTACATGAATGATTGTCTTATTTGAAGTTCCTTTATAACGCTGTTTAACTTTCCCGTGTGCTTCTGGCACGTTGATTTTGTAAACACTGCTTGGATCAGCCAGCGCAGCAGTAGTCCATGTGAAAACACACACAGTGACCGTTGCTATAACTTTTAACCCTCTGCCGTATTGTGTGTGTGTGTTATACATAATTTTATCTTGTCTTTAATTTAGCGTATATCTGCGTTTAGATCCGCATTAATCAGCGTTCCGTATCCGCCGTCGCCTATATTTTGCATCTCGACGTAGCAGGCTTTGGCGGATTATTTTCGCCCTTATAACTTATGTCGCACTTCGTGCTCCATAAGTTATGTGCTCAAATAAAAAACGGGTTATCTATACAACCTGCACCTCAGGAAGTATAAATAACCCGGCTATCAATTTTCATGTAAGTTATTTGCTTACAATAAAATATAACACGTTCAACATATATTTTCAAGGCATGACAAATATTTATAAGACTTTATACTAAAATGACTTACAACTTTATTTTAATTTATTCAAAATCATCTTTTAATTAATATATTAATTAGTTAAAGTTATATAATTAATTATAAAGCTAATAAATTTTAATTTTATATAACTTAAAATTTTAACTCAATCCGTAGTATATGATTATGATTGTGGATGGTACTGTTTCCCTTGAAAAATCCCACTTTTTTCAAGGTAATCATCAATTGATTTTAACACCTTTACCTTCTCATGCAGCCATTTCGGGGCAATGAGTAAATCAGGCGGGCAATCTGCGCTAATACGCTGAATAACAGTACTTGGCGCAAGATTTTCTATAAAAGAGGCTACAAGGTTGATATATTCATTGATTTCAAGGGGCTTAAAAGAACCGTTATTGAACATTTCTTCAAGTTTTGTTCCCTTAATTACATGTAAAGGATGAATTTTAACCCCCTCCATATTTAAATCTGCTATAATTCTAGCAGTCATAATCATATCTTCTTTCGTCTCACCCGGAAGACCTATGATTACATGAACACATATTTTTATTTTTGGATATAAACGTGTTAGACTAACAGCATTAAGAAAATCTTTAAATGAATGGCCGCGGTTAATTATCTTCAAAGTTTTATCGTGAATAGATTGAAGGCCGTATTCTATCCATACTTCATATTCATCACTGTAAGAGTTAATTAACTCAAGTATCTCTTTATTAACACAATCGGGCCGTGTGCCAATTGCAATGGCTACCACATCATCAAACTGCTTTATGGTATCATATTTTTGTCTTAGAATTTGCGTAGGCGCATAGGTATTTGTATAGGCCTGAAAATAAATTATAAATTTTTCAGCTTTTCCACTTCTTTTTGATCCTTTAATTCCATCGGAAATCTGTACCTGAAGAGGTCTAGGCTCGACCCGGCTATTCATACTAAAGCCTCGATTGTCACAATATATGCACCCGCCGGTACTCAGCTTACCGTCACGGTTCGGACATGAAAATCCTGCATCAATACTTATTTTCTTAACGCGGCAACTAAATCGTTCTCTTAAATATTTAGAAAAACGATAGTATCGATCTTGCATTTTCGTAACTCACAATTTGTAAATAAATTAAAGACTAAAGACCAAAGACTACAGACCACAGACAAAAGACAACACAACAGACTATAAATCATATATGCAAACAATATCAAAAATTTCCTAATTGTTATCAATAGTCCGCTTTAATGGTCTATTGTCTTCGGTCTCCGGTCTGTGGTCTTTTCGCCCCCTGAAGTTTCTTCAAATGAACCATCAACAGCATTATTGCTGCCGGGGTCACTCCGGAAATACGACTTGCCTGTCCAAGGGATACGGGCCTTATTTTAGTTAATTTTTCCTGAATCTCACGCGAAAGACCGGATAAAAATTGGTATTCAATATCATTAGGAATTAGAATTCGTTCCAAATCCTGAAATCTTTTCACATCTTTTGACTGTCGTTCAATATAACCGGCATACTTAGTTTGTATTTGTACCTGGGATAAGACCTCAGGCTCTTCATCCATACTAATGTCTGTTAAAGTCCTTATGAAATCGAGGGTAACACCTGGTCTGCGTAATAACTCTTCTACAGTAATAGATGTTTTGAGTGGTGAAATATTTTTCTCCGCAAGTTTTTCATTTATCTCATCAGACGCTTTAATACGCTTTTTTCTAAATAGTTTAATGGTCTCATCTATTTTTTCTCTTTTTCCCACTACCTCAAGATACCGCTCCTCGCCTAACAAACCAACAGAATAACCAATCTCACTTAATCTTAGGTCAGCATTATCTTCGCGTAAAAGGAGACGGTACTCGACTCTTGAGGTAAACATCCGATAGGGCTCTGCTGTTCCTTTAGTAACCAAATCATCAATAAGAACACCAATATAACTTATGGAGCGATTAAGGATAAGCTCATCTTTACCCTTTACTCTTAGGGCCGCATTTATCCCGGCTATTAAACCCTGTGCACCTGCCTCTTCATACCCGGTTGTGCCGTTAATCTGACCTGCACAATAAAAATTCTTCACTTGCTTTGTCTCAAGAGTTGGATAAAGCTGGGTAGGTTCAACTACATCATGTTCTATTCCGTATCCTAAACAAACGGGTTTTGCCCCCTCAAGTCCTTTAATTGAATGAATCATTGCAATTTGAACATCCTCGGGAAGACTGGTCGATATGCCGTTTGGGTAAATTTCTATTCTGTTTAATCCTTCAGGCTCAAGGAATATTTGGTGACGTTCCCTGTCGGCAAAACGCACTATCTTATCTTCAATCGAAGGACAATACCTAACGCCTGTTCCTGTTATGACACCCGTATATAACGGTGATCTATCAAGACCTGAACGGATAATATTATGAGTAGTTGGATTAGTATATGTAACATAACAAGGGACCTGCTCGCGGCTAATATTTTTTGTAGTAAAAGAAAATGGGATAGGATTTTCATCGCCGAATTGGGGCCTTAATTGTGAAAAGTCAATCGAACGCTTATCTAGTCTGGCACAGGTTCCTGTTTTAAAACGTAGTATAGATAATCCAAGTTCTTTTAATGATGTTGATAATTCCGAGACAGCTTTCTCGCCAATACGCCCGCCAGGAAAATTATTTAATCCCACATAAATACGCCCGTTAAGAAACGTACCCGGTGAGATAATAACTGTTTTACCAAATATATCCTTGCCGGATGCAAGTCCTACTCCATAAATTACATTATTTTTACAAAGCAGCTTTATGACAGCCCCTTCTATTACCGTAAGGTTTTTTTCATTATTAATGACTTTTTGAGTATATTCAATATAAAGGTCTCTGTCTACTTGCGCACGTGATGAGCGGACAGCTGGACCTTTTGATGCATTAAGTATCCGAAACTGAATGCCGGCATAATCAGTTATCCTTGCCATCTCACCACCTAAGGCGTCAATTTCTTTAACAAGCTGACCCTTTCCGATTCCGCCGACCGCAGGATTACATGAAAGAAAACCAATAGTATCTTTACGGAGAGTAACAAGTGCGGTTGAGCATCCCATACGCGCGGAAGCTAACGCCGCTTCAACGCCCGCATGACCGGCACCTACTACAATTACATCAAAATTATCCTTTTTATTATTCATAATAATTATTTCAATTTACTTCACACTATCTGCAGACTAGAAACATGCTCGGGGGAAATTTTACCGGCCATAATCTTTCTTCCTTCTCCTTTAACCCTTTTATAATAGGTTACTTCTGTCTTATTTTTATTCCGCTCTTTTGAAAAATACTTAACAAGAGAGGCCGCCTTTAATATGTTTTCATCAGTATCTTCACCGCTTAAGATAAGCAAAGGCCCCGGCACATGTGTCAGGGTAAAAATAGTGTCTTTATCATCAGACAATCTAAGAATCATATTATTTTCCTCTTCATCCCTTCCAATAACGACCTTGGCACCACCAGATAACCTAAAGTGGCGCCCGTATCTCAATGATATAATCTGTCTCAAAGAAGAATAACCGTACTTAAATAAATCATTAACTCTCTTTGTAAAATTTTTATCGGTTAAAATACATCCGCCTGCAGGCTGTGGATATGAGGCAATGCCAAATCTTGAGGCAAGTTCAATTTGCCGCTGGCGGCCTCTTCCCTGTATATCAAGTAATTTCTCCCTATCTATAATACCACTCTTCTCAGGTTTGGTCGGAGGAAAATATTTTCCGGAAAGCGGGCGTACAATTAGACCTTGAAGATCAGCCTTTTTCTCAATAAGCTCTATTGATCTTCTGTTCTGGCTCATAGGTCTCTCACCCAACACTTCACCGGTTATCAGGAACGACGCTCCAACCTTTTTCATTAATTCTTTGGATTTTTTTAGCATTAAAATTTTACAATCAATACAAGGATTTAATCCAATTCCATATCCATAAATAGGACTCCTTATCATATCGATAAATTCTTCCCTTAGAAACATAAAATGGGATTTAACATTAAAGTGCTCAGCTGTCTTTCGTGCCCAGTAGCCCATAGTCCCTTCTTTAATCCCATCTGAAAATGCAGAAAAATAACTTACTGCCTCAAGCTCAATTTTCTGCCGCATTGTTACTCCCAATGCAACGGCACTGTCTAACCCGCCCGATATCAGAACTAATCCTTTTTTATTCATATCAAGTTATTGTACTCCCGGCGTCAAGCCCGTATATTTTTAATATAATTGACACTCTGGCAATTAGTAGATTATAATTAAAATTAATTAACATACAAGTTTCTTATTATATTTTTAACTACAAAAATCAGGAGGTTATAATATGTGCGCAACCCCTCATAGAAGAAAGAGATATCTCATAAATAATAAAATACAGCTTCGTTATTCCATTTATATCTTTATCACCCTTACAATTGTGAGTTTCACTTCTTCATTATGCCTTACATTGGGTATTTGGAACCTTGCGGTTAACGAATTTTCCAGGCAAAGTTTAAAAAACAGACTCCAAATGGCTTCACAATTACACGACTATGAACAAGCCCGTATTGGTAATGAAAACAAAGCCGTATCCCGTCTTTCAAAATTTCGAGAAATTGATCTTTTGAGCATAAGAGAAAAAGAGATACTGCAAGAAATCCTTAAAAAAAATAATAAGGAACTCGCCATAAAAGCAATACTTTTATTCTTATTTATTGCACTAGGAACAATATTTCTTACGCATAAAATTGCAGGACCACTTTTTCGCTTTCAGGAAACATTCAAAGAAATCAAAAACGGAAACCTTGCTTTACGGGTTCATCTCAGACGAACAGATGAAGCTCAAGAAATTCTGCCTTATCTTAACTCAATGATTGGGAGCCTTGATTATTCAATCTCAAAGATTAAGGTGCTAATTAAAAATATATACAAGGATCTTGCAAAACACAATGTCTCAACAGAGGATCTTACTCGTTATAAAAACGATATTGAACTTGAACTTGAACGTTATACGACGACAGATGCATACAAAATTGTTTAAAATCACCTTAGGTATTCTCCTTATCCTTTTTCTCTTTTCCACGGAGATAATTTTTTCCGAGATCGAGACTGACGAAGTCCTGCTTGCAAAAATTCAAAAAGATTCTTTTAAATACTTTCTCGACTTTACACCGGAGGAAACAGGTCTGACCTGCGACTCCTCAGCAATAGGATCTCCATGCTCGATTGCAGCCGTAGGATTCTACCTTGCATCACTTACCATCGCAACCGAAAACAACTGGATTACAAAACAAAATGCATATGAAAGAGCAAAAACCGTCTTAAATTCCTTAAAAAATAAAGCTCATGGGAAAAATGGTTTTTTCTATCATTTTATCGATCCAAAAACAGGAAAAAGAGTATGGGGTTCGGAAGTCTCTTCAATCGATACAGCCCTGCTTATGGCAGGTGTTCTTCTTGTAGGAGATTATTTTAAAGGAACACCTATCGAAACCACAGCAAAAAAGCTATATGAAAATGTTCAATGGGATTGGATGCTGAATAACTCTAGCCTCATATCTCACGGCTATAAGCCCGAGAGTGGGTTCCTTCCCTATTACTGGGATACATATAGTGAACATCTCATACTTCAGGCTTTGGCCATTGGGTCTCCTACCCATCCCATTCCACCTCATTTATGGAATGAATGGAACCGTTTTGAAGAATATAATAATGATAAAAGAATAGTTTATTCTTTCACAGGTTCACTGTTTACATATCAATTCTCGCATGCTTTTATCGACTTTAGAAAACTATATGACATGGATATTAATTATTTCGAAAATTCGACTTATGCCACCTTAGCTAATAAAAACTTCTGTAAAAATTTATCTTCAAAATATATCACATACGAAAATAACTATTGGGGCCTAACTGCCTGCCTCGGTCCATCGGGATATAAGGCATACGGGGCAAAACCAGGCAGAGCATACAATGACGGGACAATCGCCCCTTATGGTTCAATTAGTTCAATTGTTTTTACACCTGAGAAATCTATTTCAGCACTTAATCATTTATACAATACACAAAAAGAAAAACTTTACGGACAATACGGATTTAAAGATGCCTTCAATCTTGACCGAAGGTGGTTCGCTCGTAAATATCTTGCCATAGATCAGGGCATTACTATTCTTATGATTGAAAACTACCGAAGTGAACTCATATGGAAGTATTTCATGAAACTTACCCCCATTAAGCGTTGGATAGACCTTTGCGGGTTGAATAAGAAAAACAGTTGATCCCCCACACCTTTAAGTTACTCCCACTTGATATGAGAAAGTATCAGAAGCGGGATTTCCCTCTTTAGGGATATAAAAGCAAGAAGGGCGGAAGTTTTAACTTCCGCCCTTCTTATCCCCACTTTTGTTTTTGGTTAATAACGTTACTTATCTCAACCCATGAGGTCGTTTAAGCAAGTAATTGATCCGCCAAACGCTCGGCAGTTTCATTGATTACTTCTTCATTTAATAGCGTTCGGTTTGCAATAGCTTCCTTAAGTTCGTTAATTCTTCCTTCATTAGGCTCGGGAATATTTTCTAATTCTTTTTTAAATTTACTTACCTGCTGCAATAATTTTGCTTCTTCGGAGAGCTCCACCGTATCAGTTCCCTCTTTCGCCTTTTCTACTTGGCTTCCCGATTTAATTCCCTTTGATGCCTCATTGACTTGTTGATCTTTGAGAGGGTTTACACCTCCATCTGGTTGAATCTGACTTATTGACATCTCTTCACCTCTCTTTTTTTATGTTTCCTTGCACAAGGATTATCGACTAAAGATATGCAAACTTTAGTGTTCAGAATCAAATAATAAAATTTTCTTTATCTTCTATATTTGCAATTAGTTACGTATATATATTCTAGTACATCCAAGTATATGTAAACTATATCATAATATATTAAAAAAATCAACGATAAATAAAAACTGAAAATGCACAACACTTTGTGCTGTTTATGCAACCATGGTAAAATGCTGCGGCATTTTAATATCAAAAACAACAGGTTTATAAAGAAGCGGTGAATGCCCGTTTGCTCGGTTAAAAACATGTTCATCTTCGTTTATAAACCATTCCAACTCTTTTAGTCTGCCACGTAAAAAAAATACAAATTTCCTGATTCGGCCTTTATTTCTTACATCGTGTATCTTCTTAATGCCTATTATTTTTTTATTTTTATTTATGCTAATTTTAAGATAATCCACACCAATATGATGAAACCATACATCGGCATCATAAACATTAATAGCTTTGCTGCGTTTAATAAATACTTCAACCGTTCCGTATCGATTTTCAAAATATACAGGAATTTGATAATACCTGTATCCTTTTTTCTTTATATCCATTTTATTAATTTCCTGAACTAATAAAAAATGCAACATTAAATCCTCAAATTCCTGCTTCAATTCAAAAAATGCATCAAGCCTCTGTGCGAAAACGGATGATGATGTTTCATTAGAACGATCTCGTAAAACCTGAAGACACTGATTTAATGATTCTTCAGGGGATATAATATTCTTTAAAATATCCTGAATATTGATATCTTCGCTTAATGTATGATTTAAATTTATTACCTGTTTTTCCATCTGCTCGTGAATAAGATTTAAAGATTCTTTCTTTTTTGACGATGGTAAAAATGCCTTATATCTGTCAATAAGTATAAATATATTCTGCATTACATCAGCTATGAAAGGCTGAATTGAAACAAAATCACTAACTGAGGATACTCGATCTTTCAAAAGTTTACATTTTGTCGATATGAAATCAGCGGGTGATGTCAACTTAAGAACAACCTGGGGTGATAATGAATGAAAAACTGCATAAAGTTTTTTATTCCTCTCAAGGACACCATCAAAAATTGCAATAAGTTTGACACCTCTTAATTCTATTATATATTTACCTCTACCAAGTCTTTTCTCGACAGTTACAATAGTACGATCGCCAACTCTAAAATACTTAAATAATTCTTGCATCCTTTGGCTGGATAATAATATCTTAACCTTTTTATTATCTCTCGACATATTGTCCCTCTCGAACTTTTCTCAAATTTAATATCAACTCAACTTCACCTTTTTGTTTATTAACTATCTTGGAAATATCAAGAATATTAAATCCCTTATCCGCCAATTCGAAGATTTTTTTGTTTTCAATACTGTTTATCTTGTAAGAGGCATCATTTTTTACATTTTCCTCTCCTGTCTTTCTTCGCTTCCGAATGCGGGAATTTTTACCACCTGAAGGACCTTTTGAAACATTATTATTTAATGCTTCAATCTTCTCATTTGCCTCATCTAATAGTTTCCTAAGATTTTCTTCCTTATTTTCAATATCACTATAGACTACAGTAGCAACGTTGGATAATTCATTCAGTACGTCGTGTAGCTTTTCTTGCTCATTTTTTAATAAACTGAGGACATCATTACGCGAAGTGGTTTCAGTCTTCTTAAGAAAATAAAGTATAATCATTGAAACAATAAGTAAAAAGAAAAAATTAATTCCGATCATAATAAGAAAAAAATAAATATTCATAATACCTCGCTATTTATATTCGTATATCAATATGGCCATTACCGATTATATTTTTCTCCCTGCCAACTTCCCTTTTTTCTTTTTTCTTCCTTTTCTTGGGTATTAAACGTTTTGCACCAGTAGAAGCTCTGCCTTCTTTCTTCCCAATGATTCGGCGTTGTCGCTCTGTATTTTGTAATCGCTCTACGCTTTGTTGAATAAGTCTATTTCCTTGCTCTAGCTGCTCACGCACCATGTCTTGCTCCAACTGAGCCTGAAGCAAAAGATTTGCTTCTTTTGCCGCAACACGAGGTTCTTGTAAAATTACCTGCCATACATCAACAACACGAATCGCATCCATTTTATTTAATTTTTCTGACTCAAATTAACGCAAATCTAACGCATATCCCAGCAAATGAACATATGCGACCATCTGCGCCTTCTTGCGCGAAAATTCGCGTCTTATGCCTCTAGAACAATATCTCCTAATTTTTTCTTTAACATACTCCGCAGCCGTAAAATTACTTTTGTGTGAATCTGGCAAATACGTGACTCTGATACATTAAGCACCTGCCCAATTTCCTTAAGAGTCAAATTTTCATAATAATAAAGAATCATAACTAATTTTTCTTTCTCAGGAAATTCATTTAAAGTTTGTACTATGATCTCTCTTGCTTCATTTCTCTGAAGATATTTAAGTTGATTTGAAATAAGCGAATCTTCTATTGTTTGCAGGCGACTAATAGGCTTATTACCATCATCATTTTGCCACATTTCATCTAATGATAAAAAAGTTGTCGAATTCAACTCACTATAAATACTATTTAAATCATCCACACTAACGTTCAAAGCCTGGGCTAATTCTTCATCAGTAGCAACACGCCCAAGTTTTTCCTCTAGTTCCCTGCATTTACGCTCTAATTCCTTTGCTCTTTTGCGCAAAAGTCTTGGAGCCCAATCAAGTTTTCTGAGTTCATCCATAATTGCGCCGCGTATTCTTGTCACTGCATAAGTTTCAAATTTGTTTCCTTGTTCAACGTCAAATTTTCCAATAGCATCAAACAGGCCGAGTATACCGTAACTGACTAAATCTCCCATTTCAATATTAGGTGGAAGTCCAATAGCAACACGTCCCGCAACATATTTAACCAAATAAAGATACTTCTTGATAATTTCTTCACGTAAAGCCTGCGTTTTATACTTCTTATGCTTGCGCCATAACTTAACATCTTCTCTCATGAGATTTTTTCTCCTTTTTTATAATTGTCGCCGCAGTATTATCTCACTATTAAAAAGTCTTTATTTCTATAAATATTCATCGACGTTTAATTAAATCTTTGATGTTCCCTTATCCCCTTGTCCTTCAGTATTCTTACCAGAGGATTGACCCTCTTGATTTTCTCCTTCTTTTAACTTTTTTTGAGTAACAAATGCCTCAATAATCAAATTCTTTATAACCTTGCCAAAATATATTCCTATGAAAAGAAATATGAAAGCACATATTAGACTTCTCATAAGGGCTGCCTGTAAAGAAATTTTAAAGTATAAACTTGCGAAGAAAGAAACACAAAAAGCTACTATTGATAAAAAAGCAGCAATTAAACGCTCGTTTAAAAAAAACATACTAACTATATCTCCGTTGATTATATAAAACTACTCTCAACACTAATGCCCGAACAACTGTGACATTTTCTGAATAAAACTACGTTTTACGCCTTGATGCTTCTCACCCTTCTCAAGTAATGCCTTTGCAACATCTTTTAATGACTTAGAAGCAGATGAAAAAGGGTATAAAGTTATAAACGGCTTACGCCGCATAATGGCATCACTGACGCATGAATCAGAAACAATATACCCACAATCGTAAATCTCTATACCTAGAAATTGTTTGACTACTGTTCTTATCCTATTAAAAGTCTGCCTCGCCTCAAGCCGGCCTTTAACCATATTGAGGACAAAATTAATTTTACATTCTTTGTTGTGTATGCTGATAACTTTCATTAAAGCATATGCATCTGTTATTGACGTTGGTTCCTCTGTAGTAATAACGATAACCTCATCCGCTGCCAAAACAAATTTAATAACATTATTAGAAATGCCTGCGGCTGTATCAAAAATAAGATAATCATTACTCCTGGCTAGCATATAAAAACTTTCTAAAAAAAGCTGACGTTGTGTTTCACTTAAATCTGTTAAATTGGGTAGACCTGAACCTCCAGGTACTATTTTAATCCCCTCGGGTCCTTCAACAATTATTTCCTCAACCGTCTTATAACCAAAAATAAGATGCTCAAGTGTATAAGGAGAAGTCAAATCAAGTAATATATCAACATTTGCGAGTCCCAGATCCAAATCTACTAAAGTAACTTTTTTTCCCTTTTTAGCTAATGCTATAGCAAGATTAACAGAAAGATTTGTTTTTCCTACTCCGCCTTTACCACTGGCAACCGCATAAATCTTGGCATGAGAATCAGCACGGGAATAAACCGGACTCAATGTAGTTTTCTTAGCTTTAAGCGCCATTTCCCTCAATCGAGTAGCTTGATCTATATGCATTAATTAACTCCTATTTCTTTTAAAATTCATTTACTTAAAACTACTACTTATCACCTTCAACAATTAATTTTGCAAGCATGCCCGGATCAGTTACTGCGATATCATCAGGAACATTCTGACCCATCGTAACATATGACAGTGACTTATTAAGTTTATTCATAACATTTAAAATAAGCCCAAAAGTTACCGCTTCGTCTAACTTTGTAAAAATGACTTTATTAATCGAAAGCATCTTAAACCGTTCAATGATATCTGTCATATTTTTATAATTTGAGGTTGTAGATAAAACCAAATGGGTCTCATCAGGTTTTATTTCTTCAATAAAACTTCTCAATTCCAACATTTGCATAGCATTCTTTTGGCTTCGGCCCGCTGTATCAATTAAAATCAAATCACGATCTTTATGCTTCTCAATCGCACACTTAATTTCATTAGGAGTAAGCACAACTTCTAAAGGCACATTAATAATATCAGCATAGGTTCGTAACTGTTCTACTGCAGCAATACGATAGGTATCGATAGTAATCAAAGCAACGCTCTTACCCTGACGGAGCGCAAAATCAGCTGCTAATTTTGCAATTGTCGTAGTCTTTCCGACCCCCGTTGGACCAACCAATGCAACTTTTTTCAATTCCTCTTTAGAAAATGTGATAGGCTCAACAGTATAAATCATCCCTCTGATAGAGTTCATAAGACACTTTCTGATATACTCCTTATCATTAGCCTCTTCACCCTTTAATTCATTATGTATTTTGTGTATTATTTCTTTTGAAAGTTCCTCTGACACTTCCTGCTCAATAAGCATTAGGTAGGCTTCAAGGAGTTCATCACTAAGCTCTGAAAGTTCTGTATTTTTCGAACGTTTTAACAATGAAAGAACAAGCGACTTGACTTCATTTAAATCACTGTGTAAAAGCTTTAAATCTAATTTTGTATGCCCGTCTGCTTCCTTACTTTCTTCTTCTAATGCTTTTTTATAATAACGTATTAAATTACCGGTATTAGAAAAAGGCTTTTCCATAATATTAATATCACGGGAAGCAGTAACTTCTACCATTTCTTTTCCCCATAGTCCAAAAAAATCATTTTTTTTGATGGTTTTCGTATGCAAAATAACCGCATCCTGACCCAACTCTTTCTTTACTGCCTCTAGGGCTTCCTTCATTGTAGGTGCTTCATACTTTTTAACTTTCATACCGTGGCTATTACTCCTTGTGATTCAAGTTCGATTTCGGGCGCAATTTCATTATATGATAAAACAACTAAATTAGGGATTTGACGTTCAGTAAATTTCTTAAGATGTCCCCTAACTTGTGGTGAACACAGTATAATCGGCTGTTCTCCCATGGTAACAACTTTTTCTACCTCTTTCAGTACAGTTGTATAAATCGTCTGAGCTTTTTTAGGTTCAATTGCTAGATATGAAGTATATTCAGTCTTCTTAATAGATGCAGCTAAAAATTCCTCCAGCCTTGGATCAAGTGTCAAAACTTTTATTTTCCCCTCTCCTGTTAAATACTGGCGTGAAATTATACGTGAAAGAGAATGTCGTACATATTCAGTTAATATATCAGCCTCTTTTGTATAAGGCGCATACTCGGCCAAAGTTTCTAAAATTGAAGTCATATTTTTTATAGGAACGCGCTCTTTAAGAAGATTTTTAAGCACCTTTTGTATTTCTCCTATATTAACAATATTAGGTACAACATCTTCAACCACAGCGGGTGTGCGTTTCCTAACACTGTCTAAAATATTTTTTACCTCCTGTCGAGAAAGAATTTCATAAGAATACTTCTTTATTACTTCCGTTAAATGAGTCGCTAAGACCGATATAGGGTCAACAACCGTATAACCTAGATTTTCTGCCCGAGCTTTCACTGCTTCTTTAATCCAAACAGCCGGCATACCGAAAGCAGGTTCTTTTGTTGGAATGCCTGGTATATTACCCTCTGCTAAACCAGCATTCATTGCCAAAAGATGATCTACCATCAACTCCCCTCTAACGACTTCTACTCCTTTTATCTTAATCGAATACTCACTGGGTTTTAATTTCATATTATCACGAATACGTATCGGAGGGACAACCAAACCAATATCAAGCGCACATTGTTTACGTATAAGAGTTACACGGTCAAGCAAATTACCTCCCTGAGCAGTATCAACCAGAGAAATAAGTCCGTAACCAATCTCCAGCTCCATCGGATCTTCCTGCAAATATTCCTCAACATTCTCAGGCGTAGGCAGTTTCTCTTCACTGGGAGCTTCTTCCTCAACCTCCTTTTCAGACTCTTGTTTCATATCCCGGTTAAGGAAGAAATAAGCGACAAAAATTAAGCTTGCTAAAATCAAAAATGGAAGAGTTGGAAGGCCTAAAAATGCTAAAGCGAAAAGGACAATAGCAGCAATAAGCAGTCCTTTGGGACGATAAAATAACTGCTTCGTAAGATCATACCCAAGATTCTCTTCCGCTGCCGCACGGGTTACAATCAAACCAGCAGAGATAGAAATAATAATTGACGGTATTTGGGCAATCAACCCGTCACCAACCGTAAGAATTGTATAAATATTTGCCGCTTTCTGCCAAGGAATTCCTAATTGAACAATGCCTATAAAAAGGCCTCCAATGATATTAATAAAGGTAATGAAAATACCCGCGGTTACATCTCCCCGGACAAATTTCGAAGCACCGTCCATAGCCCCAAAAAAATCGGCCTGTCTAGCAAGCTCTTCGCGTTTTCTAGTGGCTTCACGTTCATCAATAAGTCCGTTATTAAGATCAGCATCTATAGCCAGCTGTTTTCCTGGCATTGCATCTAAAGTAAATCTGGCAGCTACTTCCGCTATTCTTCCAGAGCCTGCAGTTATAACTCTAATTTGTACAATAAAAATGATTATAAATATGACGATTCCGACTACATAATTTCCTCCAAGAACAAACTCTCCGAAAGCCTTAATGAGTTTGCCTCCAAATTGATCTCCATGAAGCAATATTAATCGTGTCGAAGCTACGTTTAATGAAAGACGAAACAGGGTAGATACCAAAAGTAGTGCCGGAAAAACCGAAAGCTCTAGAGGATTTTGCAAATAAATCGTTGCCATGAGGATTACTAATGACAGAGAAATAGAAAAAGTCATTAAAAGATCAAGCAATATAAAAGGAATAGGGACTATCATAACAACAATAATTGCTGCTACCGCAATAGAAATAATAATTTCACTGCGACGTGCAATTACCTGTAGTAAATCTCCCCTATTTTCAGCTCCAAGTGTTCTTGCCTGAGCCATAATTCCTTTTATTTCCTCTTTTTGAAAAGAACCTTATTTATAAAATTAATTTAATAAAAAATAAATCACTTTAAAAATATTTATACGGTTGCAAAGCGCCGCCCTCTATCCTTATTTAACTTATAAACATAAGCAAGTATTTCTGCAATGGCTTGATATAGTTTCGGCGGAATTTCCTCCCCAACATCTATTGTTTTATACAATGTCTGAGCTAATGGTTTATTTTCAATAATAGGAATAGATGCCCAACGAGCAGCTTCTTTAATCCTCTCTGCTATCAAACGGGCACCTTTTGCAACAACAGTGGGTGCAGCCATGATTTTAGGTTCATATTTAACGGCAACTGCTATATGAAAAGGGTTTGTAATCACAACATCGGCTTCAGGAACATTCCTTATCATAGTTGAAACCATCATTCTCATCTGTACACTTTTAATTTGTTTTCTGATTTTAGGATCCCCCTCAATCATCTTGAGTTCTTCCTTAACCTCTTGCTTTGTCATTTTCATACTTTTTTCATGCTTGTACTTTTGCCAAACGAAATCAATAATCCCTAATATCAGCAATAATACAATAATTTTCAGAGCAAGCTTAAAAAGCATAATTGACATATAAAACAAAGACTCATTAAGCGGAATGCTGACTAAAGACGGAAATTTAACTATTTCACCTTTTAAAGTCTGGTAGGCAACAACAACTAAAATAATGAGCTTTGCAATATTAATAGCGGTCTGAACCAAGCTATTAAGACTAAATATTTTTTTTACCATTTTAACCGGATTCAGACTGAAATTTTTTAACCCCCGAAAAATTGTCTGGGTCGTAAAAAGCCATCCGAACTGAGCAAGATTCGATACAACGCCCACAACAACAAATACAAAAAATACAGGAACAAGCAGTTTAAAAACAAACAAAAGTTTTTGAACCGCAAAAGCAGGCAACGTTGAGGTTGTAATTTCAATTTCAGGAAAACGGATAAAATGGTCCCTCAACAATCCTACAATTTGGTGTATAAGATACGGACCATATAAAGCAAGTACGCAGAGCCCAAAAAAAAGCATTACTGCGGAGTTTATTTCTTTTGAACGGGCAACTGAACCTTTCTGGCGCGTTTTCTGACGCCTACGCGGAGTTGCCTTTTCTGTCTTTTCTTGCCCTAACTCATTCTCTTCAGGCATCTATTTCCTTCCTAAATATTTCTTAAAAGGCATTTATTATTATATATACATTTCTAAATACGTCTTCCACCACATCAGAAAAAAGTAAAAGTATAGCCGGTATTGTTACTAAAAAAATAATAACCCCAACCCCAATCTTTGCAGGTAATGAAAGTATAAAAACATTCATTCTGGGAACGAGACGTGCAATAAAACCAAAAATTAAATTAATAGCAAACAAAGCTGCCATTGTAGGCACAGCAATTTTAAGAGATGTTGTAATAACAATATTAAATACTTTGATTGAATGCTCAAAAATATTGGGATGAAATACAGCACTTAGGGGCGGTATCTTAACAAAACTGGCGTACAAAGCCCTTAAAATCAAATGGTGGCCGTTAATAATTAAAAAAACAGTCAATGTAATTAACCCTAACATCTGACCAATAACGGTAGTTTGAACATTACTGAAAGGATCGAGTATTCTTGAAAGAGCCAGCCCCATATGAATTGATATATAACGCCCTCCTAACTGGAAACCATAAAAAACGGCTGTTACTAAAAAACCTATTAAAAGCCCTATACAAAGCTCTTTTACCACAATTATAAAATACTCGATAGGACTCCGCGGCAAACTTGCCGTCTTTAGGGCTAAGGAAGGGAAAAACACAAAAGCAATACTCAATGCAAGCAAAACACGTATTTGTATTGGAACCTGCTCGCCGCCGAAAACTGGAGAAACAATTGACAATCCCATAATCCTAATTAAAACTAAACTAAATATGAAAATACTTGCTAAACTAAAAGTTAAAAAATCTGCCATAATTACATCCGAATAGATCCCGGTATTATGAACAACATCTCCCGAGTAAATTTAGTAAGGATTGTAACAATCCATGGTAAAAAAATAACCGTAGTAACTAAAACGGTAATTATTTTAGGAACAAAAGTCAAAGACATTTCATTAATTTGTGTCATCGACTGAAACAAGCTGACTACAATACCCATAATCATACTAGCAATTAATATAGGCCCCGCTATTTTCAGAAACGTTATCAATGCAAGTTGTCCAATATCAATGACTAATTGGACCGTCATAAAAATACCACCTCTTCTTTCCTAATGTATTTATTTGGACGTATCTGAAGAAAAATTCAATTAAAGCTTCCCACTAACGAACGCAAGACTAAATACCACCCATCTACTAATATGAACAAAATAATTTTAAAAGGCACAGAAATGATAATAGGTGGCAACACCATCATGCCCATAGCAAGTAAAACAGATGCAACGGTTAGATCAACTATCAAAAAAGGTATATATATTAAAAAACCGTATATAAACGCCGTCTTCATCTCGCTAATTAGAAAAGACGGCGCCAATATATAAAATGGTACCTTATCCGGAGATTCAGGCTTACTCATTTTCGAGAAATGAACAAATAATGCAATATCTTTTTCACGAGTCTGCTTCAACATAAAAGTTCGAATAGGTTTGCCTGCACGCTTTAATGCTTCAGCTTGTGTAATATTCTTATCAAGATAAGGTTGTAAAGCTGTCTGATTAATTTCACTCCATACAGGCATCATAACCATTGCCGTTACAAAAAGTGCCAGACCGGCTATTAACTGTCCAGGGAGTTCCTGTAATCCTGCCGCCCTTTTTAAGAAAGAAAGAACAATGATTACCCGAGCAAATGATGTTGTTAACAAAAAGATAGCCGGGGCAAAGGATAATACAGTAAAAAGAAAAAACAATTGGAGTGTTAAAGTAGCTTCCTCAGGATTCTCCGCCCGACTAATAAAATTAAATTTAGGTATGGCAAAATCTTGAGCATAACAATCACACAGTGGATAGATAATAAATCCTATTATAAAAAATACTGTTAATAATAAAAATTTATTTCTCATTAATTAATCGCTTAATCTTCTGAATCTTTGATTGAACTGAATTGTCGTTTTCCAGAGAACTATTCATGCTTTGTTCTTTAAGGCTGTTTTTTTCTGAATTCCGCTCACCCAATTTTGTAAAACCTGTGAGAACTTTCTTGAAGTCACGGCTTTTAAACAAATCGGATTTCGTCTCTACCATTTTATAAATATGTCGTATTTCCTCAGGAGCTGTTATTTCACTTATTAGTTGTAAATTATCAGTACTTGCACCAATAACTAAAATTTTTTGCCCGACCTCAACAAGATAAAGAGACTTTTTAGGATCTAAATACCTTTGTGCTAATACTTTTATCACTCCGGTATCCGTACCAATGAAATATTGTCCCCCGAAAAATTTCTTGTAAACTAATGCCGCACCAAAAATAAATCCTATAATAATTAAAAGAGAGAAAAGAAACCTGATAATAACTCCAAAAACATTCGGTAATTTTAAATCAGTAAGTGTTCCATCACCACTTCTTTCAACTTGAAGAGCTGACTTAAGATAATCACTCTGGCCATTACTACCTACAGAATCTTCAGTGTATGCAAATTCAGATAATATAAAAACAAAAAAACAAAAAGTAATAAAGAAACAAAAAAGTATTTTTTTCATATTATTCATAAGAGAATTGTTAAAATAAAAAAAATCTATCGCTTTTCGCTGTCACTTTTAAGATTATTGAGTAACTCGGCAGGACTAAGGATGTCAGTTACTCTCACACCGAAGTTGTCATCAATAACAACAACTTCACCACGTGCAATGAATTTATTGTTGACATAAATGTCAACGGGGTCACCTGCTAGTTTATTTAATTCAACTACAGATCCCTTACGAAGTGATAAAATATCCTTTACATCCAATATAGCTCTTCCAAGCTCAATAGAAAGATCCAAAGAGATATCCATGAGGAAATTAATATTAATAGGTTTACTATCTTTCTGTTCTGAGGTAAGTGTTGAAAAATGTGCTTTTTTTACCTCACCTTCTTTTTTCCCCTCACTGGATGGCTTCTCTTGGGTTACATCCTCACTCTTCTGTGACTCTTTCTGTGTTGGAGTTTTCTCTTGTCTTTCTTGTTTTTCTTCGTCCACGTTAAAACCTCCTCCCTTACTGAATCACGAATTCGGTAAAATAAACATTGATTATTTTGCCCGATATAAGCTCTGCGTTACTCTTATCTATAATCTCCCGTCGAAGTCTATTGCGGCCAACAGTATTTGCAACGTCATCAATAGTTTTACTTGATAAAATGTTAATTAATAAATCTAACATAAGCGGAGTCCGTGCTTTTAATTCTTCAATAACTTTTTGATCGCTGACTTCATATTGAACACTGACTTTTAAATACCTTTGTCCTTGTGTCTCAGCTAAATTTACAATAATCGCTTCATCAAAAGAAAATAATTTTCCGAAATATACTTCCTCGCCAACTTCCTTCTCTTTATCAGATGATGACGGAGCCACTAAAATTTTAAATACAATAACAAATGCAATTATTGCAGCAATAAGCATACCTCCCATAATAGAAACAAATAGCCACAAATTAAAACCTTTCCCTTTTATATTGCCCTCATCCTGGGGTTCATCATCTCTTCTTCTATCACCATCTGCCATTACTAAACTCCTTTCTTAGAATATTAAAATTTCTTTCTTAAAGACATTTATACTGACTCAGGTTGAACAATAATAACAACACGCCTATTTTTCTCTCTACTTTCTTCTGTATCATTCGGCGCTATAGGGTTATATTCCCCACGTCCACAAACAGATAATCTATGATTATCTATGCCGCATTTTTCGTGTAAATAATTCGCAACGCTTATAGAACGCGCTGAAGAAAGATGCCAGTTTGAAGGAAAACGGACAGTACTAATAGGTAAATTATCAGTATGCCCCTCAATCAAGAATGTCCCTTTTTTAAGCTCGTATAAAAAAGCTCCAACTTTTCGCAATAAAGGAAAGGCTTGGATCTTTAGTAAATCATCTCCTTTGTCAAACAGTATATTTGCAGGAAGAATAATATTAATTCCTCTATTATCAAATCTTATTTCAACATTTTCATACTCTGATACAAAATTAAGTTTTTTTGTAATTTCACCAGTAGTCTGCCTTAACCTTCTTGACATAAAAGCAAATTTAGTCTCAGGTATAACAATCTTACCTAAACTAATAAGATATTCATGTCGTCCGACTATTCCCAACGCCCCTCTTAAAGAGCCTATAGCTTCTTTAAATTCTTCCTCTTTTATAGATGAGAAAGAAACTATAAACACAAAAAACGTTAAAAGCAACATCATCATATCACCAAAAGTTACCATCCATGCAGGCGTACTTCTGGCCGATGATTCTTTCTTCTCTTTTTTCGCCATAAATTATTTCGGCGTCTTGATTTAATTATATCTATTTTTAGTTATTTTTCCAATACAAATTTCGATAAAAACAAATTTTTATCCATGCCTGCGTCGTACACCTACGCGCAACTTCGGAGAAAGAAATGCTTTTAATTTTTCCTCAACGACACGGGGATTGTCACCTGACTGAATACTCATGATTCCTTCTGTTATAATTTCTTTTAGCAATGATTCGCTTTCAGTTCTGTTTTTTAATTTTCCTGCAATTGGTAATAATATTAAATTTGCCAATACTGCTCCATAAAATGTTGTAACTAATGCAACAGACATACCTGCACCGATACTGCTTGGATCATCAAGACTTTTTAGCATATTAATTAATCCTATTAATGTCCCAATCATACCAAAAGCAGGTGAATAATATCCCATTGATTCAAAAATTCCCTGTCCCAATTTATGACGATCTTCTAAATATGATAATTCTGTCTCTAGAATATTACGAATTAAATCAGGCGCCGTTCCGTCTACAGCAAGCTGTAGTCCTTTTTTCAAAAATTCATCTGTCTGACGTTCTGATTCTGTCTCTAAAGCTAATATACCTTCACGTCGGGCTGTTTCTGCAAATTTAACTATCTTATTAATTTCCTCTGTCGGAAGCAAAGCTTTATAAAGAAACGCATTTTTAACTACTCCAAGAACGCTTATAACATCAGATAACGGAAAATTAATTAATGTAGAAGCTATAGTTCCTCCAAAAACTATAAACATAGAAGGAATGTCAATAAAAGCATATAATGTTCCCCCAAGATAAATCGAAATAATAATAGCCGAAATACCAAAAATAACACCGCTAATAGTTGCTAAATCCATATCCTTCCCCTTGAGTTAGGATTATAGTTCCGAAGCCTCTTTCGTATTATGGTTTAAAGTATTTATTTACATTCATTAAAATCTCTGCCGTAATAGTAACCAATATGGTAAACTGCTTAATTGTCATATTTTACTTATTTTTTTTAAAATCTATTTTTCTTTAGCTTTTGCCGTAGCTTGATAATTTCTCTCCTGAATTAGTACCTCATTAACACGTTTGAAATTAATTTTTGCTGCATTATGTTCAGGCTGAAGTCGTATTGCCATCTCAAAAAATTTAATACCATCAGATAATAATCCTAGTCCGCATTTTGCAATACCAATATGGTTATAGATTTCTGGATTTGTTGTATCAAGTTCTAATCCTTTCTCCAAATAATCTAATGCCTCCTTAAATTCCCCTTTATTATTACACAAGAATCCCAGATTAACATATGCTGATGCACATTCTTTATGAGATTTTGAATCCATTTCTGTTAGTTCGATAACTTTCTTAAAAATCTCCTCTGCTTTTGAATAATCACCGCTATTCACATAAATAATTCCTAAGTTATTATATGCAGAAGAATATGACGGTAATACTTTTATAGCCTCTTCAAAATATTTTTTAGCCTTCATAAACTCCTTATTTTCAAACAAAGATAATCCTACTTTATAACTTGCTGCCGCATGCTCGCCACTGACACTAATAGATGGATCCAGTTTTTTCATTTTCCGAAAACATTGTAATGCTTCTTTACTACTATTTTGAGAAAAATAAATAAGCCCTAAATTTTTATAGGCATTCACATTGTGGGGATCTACTTTAAGTCCTTCCATAAGAACTCCAATTGCATCATCTATTCTATCAAGACATTTATATACAATCCCCAAACTAACATAATTAGAAATATAATTGGGATTTATAAGCCTGACTTTCTCAAGAAGAGGCAAAGCCTCTTCGTAGTTCCCTTCTTTTGCGTATATCATGCCAAGATCGCATAAGGCACGATAATAATTTTTATCTAAATTTACTGCCTTTTTATAATATTCTTTTGCTTCAGAAAAACGATTAAGTTCAAAATATTGAGCCCCTAAATCATAATAAGCCCGAGGATCCGTTGGGTTTTCTTCAATTCTAATTTTACCGATTTCTAAATACAAGGCTCCTTTATCCGCTAGATGATCCTGGGACTTAACTTTCCCATAATGATGTATAGGTATATTAGTTTTAATAATATTTCGTTTTTGGCCTAAAATTGAAAATTCTACCAACTCATGAACCTTCCCCTCAAAACGAAAACCATTATTGTTTCTAAATAATCTGGTAAGAGGTGAATCAAAATAGCCGCTATATCCTTCTCCTTCCGGATAGTCTCCAGTGTTAGCTTTCCAGCCTACGACCGTCGTATCATCCAAATAGCTCCTCTGGAAAAAAAGATAAGCATATATATCGGAAACATTAATCAATTGCCGCACTTTCTCTAAATCACGGTTTCCTATAACCTCATCAGCATCAAGTATCAAAATCCAATCAGATTTTGCTTTACTAATAGAAAAATTTCGTGCCTGAGAAAAATCATCGCACCATTTAAAATCATAAACTCTTGCTCCTAGAGATTCGGCAACCTTTTTGGTATCATCTGTAGACCCCGTATCAACTACAATAATCTCATTAACAATCGGCTTAACACTTTCTATACAATTTTTTATCCACTTTTCTTCATCTTTGGCAATCATACATAAACTAATGGTTGGCTGAGTGGAGTCAAAAAATGAAATCCATTCACGCGCAATAAAATTCCAGCAATAATCATTTAAAACCCTTGCCCGCGAGGCAACACTTAAAATTCTCCAATGCTCTTCATCTTCCAATAACTTTACAACATTATCAACGAATTGTTTCCTAAACGTTTCAGAGTCTACCTCACCATCAATTAAATATCCTGTTTTTTTGTTGATTACAGTTTCTTTAAGTGCACCAAGTTTAGATGCAACAGCAGGAAGCCCTGCAGCCTGTGCTTCTAATGCTGCAATGCATGATGTCTCAGGAAAAATATTCGGATAAACAAAAACCTTTGCTTTCATAAGTTCACTGGCAAGCTGTTTCTGAGGAAGTGTTCCCACAAGCTTAATTCCCGGCTGATTACAACTCTTATACAACTCTCCAAAACGATCTTGGTCTTCTTCCCTAGAAACGCCATAAACCTCCATGCTGGAGTATACATACAATTCAACATCGGGAACACATTTACGTATATGGGGAAATAATTCTAATAAAAGTTTTAGTCCACGAAAAGGGGTTGATGTATATACAATCCGTTTCCTGCGACTACCTCTTAAAATTTTATAATAGCTTTTCTTAATTCCATTCCTAGAAGAAAATATTCTCTCGCGTGGAATTCCAAACTTTTTTATAAGACCTTGAGCCTGCCACTCACTAATTGTTATATAATAATCTATACTATCCTGTACTTTCCTCTCGCATAAAAACCTTAAATGAGGCTGGTCAGCTGCATCATGTAACCAAAGCACCTTTAATCTAGCCTTGATTGAATTCAAGAAAACATCCACGGACCTGACGGAAATAAACACATCAATAATATTAAATTGAATATAAGATGTAAATTTTTCCAATCGTTCATACCTAACCCCATCATAAAATCCCGGCTTTTCGGTTTTGCAAAAAACAATTACATTTTTCCCGCACTGTGCTATTTCTTGTGCCATGTAAATTAATGAACTTTCTGACCCGCCTAATCCATGATACTTATATGAATCACCATCCATACAAATACTATTACAATAGAAAACATATGTCTCTTTATAAAAGTTTTTCTTCACATCAAAACTAGTCATCGTTATAACCTTTCCATTTAATATAAAGCGGGGTATGGTGCGGTTAATTTCTTCTCACCATGCCCCGCTTTAAAAGAACATGCAAAAACTATTTAAAAAAATTAATTATACAAGATTAACAGCTTCTGCCAACAAGGCATCTGCTGCCGTTATAGTTCTTGCACTCGCTTGATACGCCCTCTGGGTGATGATTAAATCACTAAACTGCTTAGCCAAATCAACGTTTGATTGTTCCAAAAATCCACTGCTGAGATCACCACGACCACCGGTTCCAGGAGTTCCTACAGATGGTGTACCCGAATTTGTACCGGGTGTGAAGAGATTATCTCCAACTTTCAGCAATCCATCGTCATTAGTAAATTTTGCTAAAGCAATTTGTGCAACATCCTGGGTCAACCCGTTTGAAAAAATTCCAGTAACAACTCCAGTTGCTGCTATAGTAAAAGATTCAAGAACACCCGGAGGAAAACCATCCTGTGTCTGCAAATTAATATCAGACGATGTTCCAAACTGAGTAATATCATCCCCTGTAACAGTAATCTGAAGCGGCGTTGTTGCACCAGTCTGAAGGTTCATAGAAATCTGGTTTCCTGTAAATGACTGTACGGCACCTTCTGAAGTAAACTGCATTTGTCCTGCAGTCGATAATACTGCCGTGCCGCGTGTGCCAGCTAGGAAATTATCATCACCTACCGCAAAAAAACTCCATATATTCTGATCAGCATCAGCACGGGCATAAATAACATCAATTGCATGACTAACACCTAGTGAATCATAAGCAAGTATTTGTGTAAATGATGACTCCCCTGCTGCAGCACCCGTTTCAGAAAAACCATTAATCGGGTCTGTTCCAAAAAATTGATTAAATACCGAATTATCCAATACTAGTGCACCACCAGCATCAGTCCCAGAGATGGTAATAGCAGTAATGGCATTTGCCGTTCCAATATTTCCCTGTATTGCTATCTGCCCTCCGGATATTGTCACACCCTCAGTTGCAGCAGTGTTACTATCAGTCATAATTCCATAAGCATGCTGCATAAATGTTGCTAAATCACCTAACGTAGTTCCGGTCGTGCCAACAGTAAAGGTGCGCGTTGTAACTGCTCCGGATCCTTTTGATGCACTAATCGTTAAATAATCCCCGTTCTCCAGATTCAAACTATTTGTTCCGAGTAGGTCATCTTCCAAAGCTGTTAGGAGTGTACTCGAATCAGCTACTGCACCAGCGGCATACATAGTTCCCGAAAACGCGGTAGTACCGACACCATCTGTTGTACTTGATGAATCTAAATTACCAACTAACGTCACAGATGAAGTTGCATTGGCAACTGTTGAACTACCTAAAGGAATCTGTATGTCACCAATAGTACCGGTTGTCGTAATCACTCCGTCAACACCTTGCCATCCCTGAATACGGAATCCTGTAAAAGGACTTACCAAAGAGCCGTCATTATCTATTGCAAACGCACCATCTCGTGTATACTGAGTTGTAGTTCCATTGTTGAGAATAAAAAAACCACTACCTGATATTGCTATATCTGTCACACTTCCGGTCGTTAAAAATGCACCTTGAGTAAAATCAGTATCAATACCCAATATTTTTACACCAGTACCAATTTGCATTGGATTGATACCTGCTGTGCCACCAGATATAGCTGCAGTACCACCTGATATAGTTTGAGATAATAAATCTCCAAAAAGAGCACGATCTGCCTTAAACCCGGTTGTATTAAGATTAGCAACGTTATTACCGATCACATCGAGCTTAAAGGCATTTGCCTGAAGCCCTGTTACACCTGCATATAACGCTCTACTCATATTTAAAC
>Ga0164318_10000404_pt1 | contig 32155 bp, 25 predicted proteins | sample GuaBasSedimGuay9_FD_113734 | JGI IMG/M metagenome (GOLD analysis project Ga0164318, IMG submission 113734) | Subseafloor sediment microbial communities from Guaymas Basin, Gulf of California, Mexico - Guay9, Core 4571-4, 0-3 cm | ecosystem: Environmental > Aquatic > Marine > Hydrothermal vents...
ATTCACTCCAATAGGAATCGTTATCGCTACAACGGATGGAAATTCCCCTTCAGTTAATCATTTTGCATTTCTTTCGACACCGTTTTCACCCAGCTTCAGTCCTTTGGTCAAACGTGGTCAATATTGCCTGGTAGATACCTTCCAAGGTCAAATTATCGGTTTAGTTGAAGAAATTCATATCATGAATAATTATTTCCACGATTTTCAAACGGTAAAGAATTTTACGGTGGCAAATTTACAAGTAAACCATTTTCTTCCAAGCGATGAATGGGAAATACAAATTGCTGAAGTTCAAGTATTAGGGTATATTCACACTAACAAAAAAATTGAAACTATCAGTTCGCCTGAAGAATTTAAAATGATTGAATCATCTGGATTTCCTGTTAAACCGGGAAATCAAGTGTATTTACTACAAGGAGAATTTTTGCATTATTTTTTGGGATTTAAAACAAATGGTCTTCAGATTGGGACACTTAACCATTACTCGACATCAGTATCCTTGGATCTAAATCGACTATTTAATAAACATGTAGCCATTTTGGCCCAAAGCGGTGCAGGTAAATCTTATCTTGTTTCAGTAATGTTAGAAGAACTTTTAATGCGCCCTTCTTCGGTAGGAACACCAGGAATGATACTTATTGATCTTCATGGAGAATATCGTTTTCTTAAGCAAAAAATTGAATTAAACACGATAGATAAAGATAAAATTGGAGAGATCCAATCGAAAATTCAAATTATTAATGCATCCTTTATGCAAATCGGTATTTCTGATATGTTACCTTATGATTTTCAAAGATATCAACCTAATATCACTTACCCCCAACTTCGAGAATTACAGCAGATCTTAGAAAACTTAGATCAAAATCAAACACGCGTTGATTTAAATGAACTCTGCAAGCAAATTGAAAAGCAGACGGAAATAAATTCCAAAACCCAATCCACACTAATCGCTTGGCTGGAGGATCTAGCCCGTTTAAATATTTTTACCCAAACCACTAAACCATGCATAACTGATTTAATTCACCCTGGAAAATTAACAATTCTTGATTTTTCTACGATTTTATCAATGCGGAAAAAACAAATATTGGTAGATTTCTTTACAAAACAACTTTTTTACTTCCGCCGGAAACGACAAATTGCACCATTTATTCTCTTTTTAGAAGAAGCTCATAATTTTCTACCGGAAAAAGATTCTAAAAGTGCATTTGCTAAACATATCTTGGAGACTTTAGCCCGCGAAGGCCGAAAATTTTTCGCACAATTAGTGCTTATCTCGCAACGTCCTGTTCGATTGAGCACGACAGCACTTTCTCAATGTAATACCCATATTATTATGCGGATAACAAATCCTTACGACTTGAATCATATCAAAAATTCTTCTGAAGCTTTAACCAATGATTCAATTAAGATTATTTCCTCTCTACCAACTGGATCTGTGGTTATTTTGGGTGGAGCCACGAATTACCCTGTATTTTTCAAAGTACGCCGATTGTTATTAACCCCATATCGGAAAGAAATTTCGTTAGAGAGTGAATCCCAATCATTTATGCCTTTAATCCATAAGTAACCAAAAAAAATTCTGTTTAGAATTTAATGAGTAAATTTGCGGATTTCTGCCATTATTTGGTGGCTGAAATTTCCTCTGGGGTTGATTTCAACTTTAGATACATCTTTTTTAATAGATACGACAAATATAAAAGAACGAACTTCTAATTTAAATAACGCTTGATCCAAATCGGTTCGTGTAAAGTCTTGATATTTATTGCTAAGTTGTCGCAGTAAATCAGAGGTGAGCATTTCACCTCGATTTTTAACCAGAATCGAAATGATCTCATTCTCGACTGGGATAGAATTCCATTTTTTAAGTTTGGCCATATTACTTACCATTTCATTTGATATGAAATAATTTTTTACAAATTCAGAAAATTGATGCCGAATTAGCGAGATTTATTTCTTAGTAAAAGGTGATTTATCGCTTTAGGAAATTGGTTCCAAAAAGGCATCAAAAAATATGAGAAATTATCAAGTTGTTCAATTCTTGAAAATTAAAAAGTTTTGCGCTCTCCCGCTCAATTCTTTAGGTATAAAGATCTGTGCCTCTATGTGAGGTCGATCCTAATTTTCTACTTTTTATTGTTTCTTCAAATTTCTCATAGGATTCACAGACTTCCCGAGTTGCACTTGGTCTCATTTCTTCCAATGCTTCACTAAAATGATGAGGTTGTATGGTTTTGGCTCGAATATTTTCACGTAAGGCTCGAATTGCAGCTTCACGGCAAAGAGATTCAATATCTGCTCCTGAAAAGAATTCTGTTAGCCGTGCCAATTCTTCAATCACCACTTCTTTACCTAGAGGCATGGATTTCGTGAAAATTTTTAAGATTTCAATTCGATCTTCAAAACTGGGAGGAGGAACATAAGATAATCGATCAATGCGACCTGGACGAATTAGCGCAGGATCCATGATATCGGGTCGATTTGTGGCGGCAATCATGATTATATCATGAGATTGGGAAATTCCATCTAATTCTGTTAGCAATTGAGATATAACTCGTTCAGTAACCCCAGCATCTGTGCCTCCAGAACCACGACGTGGTGCAATTGAATCAAGTTCATCAAAGAAAATAATGCACGGCGCAGCCAGTTTCGCCTTCCGAAAAACTTCGCGAACGGCTTTTTCACTTTCCCCAACCCATTTAGAAATTAATTCGGGACCTTTGATGGATATAAAATTTGCTTCAGATTCAGTTGCTACAGCACGGGCAAGTAAGGTTTTCCCACAACCGGGAGGGCCATAGAGTAAGACTCCTGATGGCGGATCAACACCCATCCTTTCATATGCTTTCGGGTTTTTTATAGGCCATTCTACTGATTCAATTAATTGCTGTTTAGTATATTCCAATCCTCCTACGTCATTCCAGTGAACACTGGGAATTTCCACAAATACTTCCCGAATACCTGACGGGATAATTTCCTTAAACGCATGGTCGAAATCAATACTTTTCACATACATGATTTCCAACAATTCTGGGTCAATTTCTTCTACATCGATGTTTATCTCCGGAAGATAACGTCTTAAAGCAGCCATTCCAGTTTCTCGAACAAGACTGGCAATATCTGCCCCAACATAACCATGAGTAATTCTTGCGATTTCTTGCAATTTAACACTATCATCTAATGGCATTTTTCGAGTATGAATCTGCAATATTTCCAATCTTCCTGTTTCTCCTGGAACTTTCATCTCTAATTCTCGATCAAAGCGCCCAGGCCTACGTAATGCAGGATCAACAGCATTGGGTCGATTAGTTGCACCAATTATAATAACCCTACCACGTGTCTCTAAGCCATCCATTAAGGCTAACATTTGAGCAACTACACGACGTTCAACTTCTCCGGTCACATTTTCGCGCTTGGGAGCAATAGCATCAATTTCATCAATAAAAATAATACTAGGTGATTTCTCCTCGGCTTCTTTAAACAGAGATCTAAGTTTTTTCTCAGATTCCCCATAAAATTTACTCATAATTTCCGGTCCGTTAATGGAAATAAAATGGGCTTGACTTTCATTTGCAACTGCTTTAGCCAATAAGGTCTTCCCACATCCAGGTGGTCCACGGAGAAGAACACCTTTAGGAGGATCAATTCCCAATCTATTGAAAATTTCAGGATGTTTCAATGGTAATTCCACCATTTCACGGACTTGCTGAATTTCTCGATCTAAACCACCAATATCTTCATATGTTATGTAAGGAATGCCAGTAGAGGTTTCATCTATGGAAGTTTCATTAATTGATAAAGAAGTAGATTGCTTTACTAAGCAGATTCCAGCTGGTTTTAAGGATATAATCCGAAATACTATTTCTTTTGTCATTCCGATATTGATATAAATAAGATCTCCTTTTGCCACGGGAAAATTTAAAAGTTTTCGCTTAACAAAGCTTTCAAATCGAGTATTTGGTTTAATTTTTAAAGACACAGGGGCAAGGACGACTGATTTTGCGTGAACTTCTTCAACCTTTGAAATGTAAATATAATCATCAATGCCAACATTGGCATTATTTCTAACTCGACTATCGATACGGACAATTTCCAACCCTTGATCTTGTGGATAAGCAGGCCAGGCGATAGCGGCGGTAATACGTTCATCCCCGCGGATTTGAATAATATCCCCAGTATTTGCATTCAAGAGTTTCATAGTTTTTGCATCTAACCTAATAATGGATCGCCCAACGTCTCTTTTCCTTGCTTCTTGTACTTTCAGTTTGATTTCGGAATTTCCCATGCTCGTTCCGTCTGAATCGTTGTTAGTACTCATTTTCTTTTTTCTCAATCCTTTAAATGAACCTCTTCGTAAAAAAATTCTGATCGCCAAATATTATTCTTTTTTGGTGGTGAAAAAATCCGAAATCGATCTTTGTCGTGCTGTTCCCCGTTTTTTCAACCGATTTAATCCAGAATCAACTCGTTCTGGGTTGAAATTATGCTTTTCTACCAGAATTTCTCTCACTTTTTCCACTTGTGGTGATTTCCATTTTAAAGGGGGAATATCATTATTCACAACTGGATTTAGAAAAATCTCCTTTACGGCTTTCATAGTATTGATATCTAGTGAATCAGTTATTTTTTTGTGTCGGATTTCAATATCTTTTTCTAACATTGCCTCAAGAGATTGATGTTCTTGAACTAATTTATAGGCAGTTTTTACTCCAACACCCTTTATCCCAGGAAAGAAATCTACTCCAACCAAAATCCCAATGTCAATAAGCTGCTCTCGAGATAGATGGGTATGTTCGAGAATTTTTTTCAAATTCAACCATTCTAAATCCACAGTAATTGTAGTAGAACGCACTTTACGAGTCCGGCTCATGGAAAGATTACGAATTACCCTTTCTGCTCCGAAGAGAAACGCGTCATAATCTTGTGATCCAACTGCCCAAGCTTTATTTGTAGAAACTAAATATGCTGCTTGAGATTCTCCATCTTGCGCAGCATCCACAACAGGAATCCCGAGGGTTACTAATAATTCCTTACTTTCTTGAATCATCTCACTTGTAAGTTTAGAAGATGCTTGGGCATATTTTGCCGCAGTTTCAGTTTCACCCAAATCTCTTGCTTCTTCAAACTTTTTTCGGGCTTCCAAACGAATTTCTCTTCTACGTTCAATTTCAGCTTGTTTAAATGGATTTGGATTTCCATCAAATACAAAGATTGGTCGAATGTCATGTTCTATAAGATTTAGAGAGCGATAAAATAACCCAGATAGATGTGAGGTAACATTTCCTTGATAATCTTTCAGTGGAGTTCCGTCTCTCCCTCGAATAATTGCCAAAAATTGATAAATAGTGTTAAAAGCATCTATTGCAATTCTTTTTCCTACCAAATCTTCAAATTTAATTAATTTTTTAACATCCTTTACCAGTGGATTTAAATCAACCCCCAAAAGGATCACCTCTTAAATTATATCGTTAATAATTTAATGTTTTAAAAAATATAACTGCGCGCATATTTAAAGTAATCTTTTACTATTCCGTTAACAAATGGAATTACTTTTCTTTTTTACGGCGTCGTTTCAACTTAGCTCCGCAAATTGGACAAGTTTTTCCAAGTTGAAGAGGAGAAAAACGACGAAAACAATGGGGACAGAAGACTTCCCAAGATATTTTATGGCGAATTCCGTCTTGCTGGAGCGGTTTAAAGGAAATTTTTAAAAATTCTGCAGTGTTTTGCACGGAATAGTCATCTGAAATTAATAATACTTCAGCCTCTGGATTGTTCTTCTGCCATTCGTATGCCAAACTTAATATGGAAATATCTGGTTCGGAAAGGGCACCAATATCGCCGCTCTGCTGTGCTTGTTTTTTGACATAGGAAATTGAAGAATGACTTGGTGAATATAATTGAATTTTATCTTGGAATAACGCAATCGAAAGCATTTGTGAAGATTTTTTGTTCTTTTGCGCTTCTTCAATTATTTCTGGAGTGGTGAGGAAGATTGTAGCTGAATCTTCTTCTAAAATATTTAAATTCAATCCAGCGGCAAACGCAGTATTATCCAAGATGTAAAAATTTGTGCCCATCTTCTAATCTTCTAAGCTATCATCCGCTAATTTACGCGAAAAAAGTATTTTTTCTCGAACTTTATCAAAATAACCACCTAACTGACTATGGAATCGAATAAATTTTATATCGGTAGGTGCCCGACTAATAGTAATTTTAACTTGCGGACTTACTTTATATTCACTTTGTCCATCTATAATTACCAGCCCATTTAAACGCGGACGTTGAAGTTTGATTTGAATTTTCGCAGAAGTGGGAACAATTAAAGGTCGAAATACACCAGTACCTGCAAAAGGATTAAGAGGAACAATCTCAAATCCATTAAGGCGAGGATCAAGTAGGCATCCTCCAGCAGAAAGAGCATAGGCGGTTGAACCTGTGTGAGTTGAAATTATCAATCCATCTAAATAGCTGGAAGTAAAATTTTGATCATCCACCATAATATTCGTATAAAGCACTTTTGAAGGCTTTGAGGAAATTATTAACACTTCGTTAAGAGCTACCGGTAAGATATGATTTCCAATTCTGGTAACCAATCGTGCCGCATGCTCAATGCAAAATTTTCCCGAAAGAACTTTCTCTAAATCCAACTTTAACGATTCAGGATTACCCATGGATTCATCCAAAAATCCAACAGAGCCTAAATTAACCCCCAATATAGGAGGAATCTTTTTTTTAGGAAGATTTTGGCATACACGTAAAACAGTTCCATCCCCTCCCACAGAAATCACAAATTTAGTGTTATCTGTGGTCATATCTCCCAGACTTCTTGCAAAATGACGAATAAATTTGGACGAAATCCGAGTTTCATATGCTATCCGTTCATTTCGTTTTAGAAGGAAATCAGTTATAAATTGCACAATCTTTAGCGCTTCAGGCGAATCTAACCGACAGGCAATACCTATTGCTCGATCATCACCTTTCTCACGTGATTTAATATCTGGATTTTCATTCACAACGGACACCGCAAAAAAAGAATATCTAAAAAAGGAGATTATTTCGGCAAAACCACACGGGTTACGAATGAACGTCCCATGACAGTCCAAAATTCAATGGTGACTTCTCCCCAGATGCTTTGATCGTTCAATAAATCAAGTAATTTTTGAGTTTCTGAATCAGTTCCATCTAGAGGAAAACCAATATCAAATGTTTCGTAGGACTCCAAATCCATTACTTGCACGTTTCTATCCATTTCATTTATATCAATGAGCTGCCCTTGGCGTTTTTGGATTTCGGGTACATCTAATGTGGTATCTGCGGTCATGGTTAAGGATTTTTTCTTACCGGTAAATAATCCCACACATCCAATACGGGATTTTGCATGTCCGTGTTTCCCCGATTTAGAATGATCGTTGGATAAAACTAAATAAGGCTCATTATCATCAGGATTAACAAAGTAATTTCCTTTCTTCAAATTATTTGCTGACTTTCTTGCCATAATATCACGTCGGTTTTTTGAAAAATGTGAATTAGCACATTTTTATATATCTTCTAATAACATCTCAGTTTTTTTGAATTTTGTGCTTTTTCACCAGATAAGAAATTTTGGAAAGGTGCAATTTATAAGAAACGATTTTTTTTTATTATACGAATCTTATGGAAGAAGAAAAATCACTGGCTGATTATGGCTTTATATTTGATCTCGATGGAACATTGCTAGATGATATCGAATTAGCCCGAAAATTACCATATTTAGCTCTGGAAGAAATGGGATATGATATTAATCATCCTCATGATCCCAATTTGGAAAGAAAAATTCTCAATATTTTGGGCGAAAATGGAACTAACTTCATTATCTTTCGAATATTCATGAAAATTGCAAAATTTTTTGGAGTTCCATGGTATCATCGCCTAAAATTTATTAAAAAATGCAATATAGTCTATAAAAGAGAAATAACCAATTGTCCCCTTTTTCCTGGAGCAGCCAAAGCAGTCCAAGAAATAATAAAGCGTAGGGGTCAAGTGGGCATATTAACTACATCCAGTATGCTAGAAATCAAAGATCGATTTCAAAATCGTGAAAATCTATTGGATCCATTCGAAAATAATATATTGGGACGAGATATGGTAAAAAAAATGAAACCAAACCCTGCTGGTATAATCCATTTGGCTAAAAAATGGAATATCCCCTTAAAAAACATCGTAATGATTGGTGATATGAAAAACGACATTCAAGCGGGAAAGGCGGTAGGTTGTACTACAATTGGAGTACTTTCAGGATTTTCCAGTCGAGAAGAACTGGAAAAAGAGCAAGCAGATTTCATATTACCTGATGTATCTCACCTAATTTCGATTTTACCACAGATAATCACCCAAATTTCTAACAAAAAATAGCAACCTAAGTAGTAGAAATTGGTATTTTTTCCAAGTTAAATTCCCATTCAACTACAGCATCTTGCAATTGAATTATTAAAACTCCACCTTTAATATTAAACTTTAATTGATCATTTGTTATTTCATCTACAAGCCGAGATGTAGTAAATAAATCAGGAATATCTATGTTAAGCATTAAATCTTTGCTATTTGCAGCATTTGAGTGCAAAACAAAAGGATTATCGGTCCAATTATAATCAAAAGACATAAGAAATATATTATTTCTAGGATTTAAAATACCTACTCCATCGGGATCATCAAAATAGAGATTTCCTTGAACACCCAAAAGACTAAATGAGAAATTCAGAGGGTTCTTGACTTTAAGTCGATAATCTATATTTAGTTTCATTTCTTTTTCCACAATTTGGATATTTCGAAATTTAAAATCCAATAATTCATCCCCTTCTTCTAGAGGAGGTAGAATAATATTTTGATCAATTGAAAACAGTGGATAAATCACCCCGATTCCAAGCACTTTAAATTTACCTTTAACATGTAATGAAACATTCTCTTTTTGAATCATCCTATTGAAAATATTGTTAATTCTGGTTTGATTACTGATATCAACACGCACCTTTATTGAGAAGTTAGAAGATTTTAAATTAATCACATCTCCAGGGGAATAGGGAAATGTTAGAGAAGAAATTTGATCTGCTTCATAAAATAGAAGAAAGTAATGTAATTTTACCTCGACGGAAGGTAGAGAACCAGAACTTGATTCATTTAAAGAAAATATAAAGTTAAAATCCAAATAATCTGGAGACATGGATAATAAAGAAATATTTTTCAAAATGATTGGATTGGCACCTTGCATAGGTAATTCCATTTTGCTTTCTAACTGTGAATCGATACTCGATTGAATTATCCAATATGAACCCCCATACAATGTTCCAAGAATCAAAGATACTATGATTGGAATCAAAATCTGCTTTTTTCGTAAAACAGACGAAAATTTAGAAAAAAATGTAGAAATTCGTTCCATCAAAATCACTAACAACTAAAAAATCACATCTTATAATTTTTCCCGTTCTGAAATCCAAAAAATTTTCAACCTTTCCTTCTTCTAGTGTAGTAAGATTTCGATCGCATTTTTGATCATTCTATATTCTATAGGTGTGAATACAATTGGTTCTAGATTCATTGGGAAAATCGTTGGATAGTTTAATTCGGAAAATTCGCCGACTGCCGGAAATTGACAAGGATACCATTAATGCTATTCTCCAAGAACTGCAACGGGCGCTCTTGATGGCCGATGTAAAAGTCGAAATCTGCTTGCAAGTTACCGATGCTATCAAAAAACAGGCCATGGACCAACGTATCAACACGCAAATCGACCGTAAGGAATTTATTATAAAACTACTGCACGATCAACTCATTGAAATTTTGGGTGGGAAAGAAGCCCCGAAAAGAATTAAGACGGGAAAACAATCCGTAATTATGCTCGTAGGTATTCAAGGTAGTGGAAAAACTACCACAGTGGGAAAACTCGCAAATTACTATAAAAAAAGAGGTTTTAAGGTTGGAGCGATTTGTACAGATACTTGGCGTCCCGGTGCTTATGATCAAATGGCACAAACTATGGATTCAATTGGTGTACCACATTTTGGGATGCCCAAAGAGAAAAATGCGATAAAAATTGCGAAAAAAGGGATGAAACATTTCCTGCAGGCAAAAGGAAAAGACAAACGAGATTTAATCATTGTTGATACTGCAGGACGCCATAAGCAAGAAACCGATCTGATGAACGAAATGGTAAAATTAGAATCGGTAATTAAGCCCAATGAAACATTACTGGTAATTGATGGGACCCTTGGCCAACAAGCCTATTCACAGGCCAAGGCTTTTGCGGAATCGACTCATGTAGGCAGTATTATAATCACAAAACTAGATGGTTCTGCCAAGGGTGGTGGTGCCCTCTCAGCAGCAGCTGCAGCTAAAGCACCCATCAAATTCATTGGAGTTGGAGAGCGCGTTGATGATTTGGAACCATTTGATCCTACCAAATTTGTAGGAAACTTAATGGGTATCCCCGATATCGAAGGTTTACTGGAAAAAATCGAAGAATTGGGTATTGATGAAGAAGACCAAGAAGATATGGCTAAACGCATCAAAAAAGGAAAGTTTACCCTTACGGATATGTATATGCAGCTTCAATCTATCCAGAAAATGGGTGGTGTGAAAAAGATCATCGGAATGTTAGGAGGTCAAAATTTACCAGATCAGTTTAAAATTGCCGCCACTGCCAACATGGAAAAAATTAAGGTAATGCTTCAATCAATGACCCAAGAAGAAAAAGATGATCCCATAATTATTAAAAAAACTCGAATCTCGCGTATTTCAAAAGGAAGTGGAACGAGTTATACTGATGTTAAAAAACTTCTAGATCAATGGCGCCAAATGAACCGTGTAATGAAAAATATGTTTGGGAAAAAGGTACGCGGTAAAAAAGGAGCAACACCGAATATTCCGGGAATGGAAAATCTAGGAGATTTATCTGGTGGACTTCCCAAAGGTATGGATATTAACCAACTGCAACAAATGATGGCACAGGGTCAGAAAAAGAAGCGGAAAAAGTATTTATGGTAATAAAATTGAGGAACGATAATGGAAGCCCCAATTTCTCGACTGATTTTAACAAACGGTCAAATTTTCACTCAAAATAAAATTATATCCGGATTCTTAGTTATTGAAGGCAATTCTATTCAACAAATAGGAGAAGGAGCATATATTAGACGAAATTCTGAAACAATTATAGATGTTCAGCAAGCATTGATTATTCCTGGATTTATTGACATGCATGTGCATTTTCGCGATATGGAACAAGCTTCAAAAGAAACTTTAGAATCTGGCTCGAAAGGAGCTTTGCACGGCGGAGTAACCAGCGTAGTTACCATGCCGAATACAATCCCACCATTATCAACGCCGACAGTTTTGAAAAAATATTGGCAGAAAATCAAATCCCAACCCGTTTATTGCAATATAGGTTATTATGCATCGGTTAAAGCCGGTTTTTCGCTCTCAAACATACCTGAAATGAAAAAATTAGGAATACAGGGAATTAAAATATACCCCGGTGATTTTTCAGAAGAACTTGAGTTGCAATGGAAAGATGGGTGGCGTAGTGATCTTGATCCTACAGAATTTTCCCAAAAAATCCCCGAGATTTTGAAAAATTTTCAAAATGAGTATCCCGCTTGGAAAAAACTCTTTGAAACAGCCAAAGAACATGATTTATTGATTTTATTCCATCCAGAGTTGCCGCGGGAAGCAAATTTAAGACATAAGATATATGAACATGGGCTACAAATAGCAAAAACCGAAAAAGTTCCAAATCCCCATCTGTTCGCTCATCATGTAGCTCATCCAGTTTACACCAATGAATTAGCTTTGGTGGAAATGTTGATCTCCCTTCTCTACAAGTATTTTCCTGATCCTACTCAAGCGCCGCATGTTCATTTTGTGCATGTTTCCAGTGCCAACGTTGTTGAAATAATTCATTTAATGTTGAAACAAAAAGGATACCCTTGTTCTATCGAAGCTTCCCCCCATCATTTATTTCTAAATTATGACATGCTATTTTCTTCGGAAAATAAAGCAAAAGTGCTCGTTCCGCTGCGATCTGCAGAAATTCAAGAAAATTTAAAGAAAAAATGGCAAGAAAATCAAATCGATACCATCGGTACAGATCATGCCCCTCATACTCTCGCAGAAAAACAACAAGATTTCTCCACAGCACCTTCAGGTTTTCCATCGATTGATTTTGCGGGTCAAATTTTGCTTTCCCAGGTGTTTGAAAATCAAATTTCGTTAGAACAACTCGTCAACATGTATTCTACCCGCCCAGCGCAATTATTAAAACTGAATCGAAAGGGTATCATAGCACCACAGATGGATGCGGATTTAATAGTTGTAAGAAAGACAGACCCCTACAAAATTTCACAAGCGCAGATGAAAAGTAAGCAAAAATGGACTCCGTGGGATTCTTTCCAAGTTTCTGCTGAGATAGAATATGTGATTCTAGGGGGGCATTTAGTTTATGATAAGAGTAAGGATTTATGTTTACCTCACGGAAATTTTTTAATGAATAAGGATGAATAATATCTGAGAGAAATGGAAATTACTCTATCTGACGGAAAGGCTTTGATCGCCTTTGCCCGAAAAAATATCGAAACCTATCTTAAAACAAATAAACCCCTTCCAGTTCCCGCGGAAATTAAAGAAAAATACAAAGAGAATGCAGGAGCTTTTGTAACCTTGAACCGTTATCCGAAAACGGGGAATCCCCTACGTGGTTGCATAGGGTATATATTGCCGGTTTATCCGTTGTGGGAAACGATTTCTAAAGTCTCATTGTCAGCAGCCTTTGATGATCCGAGATTTCCCTCGGTAAAAGCATCGGAAATGGATAATATTGTAGTAGAAGTCTCTATTTTAACCGTTCCGGAAGAAATCAAGGTGGACATTCCAGAAGATTATTTAAAGCACATTAAAATCGGAAGAGATGGTTTAATTATTACTCGAGCTTGGAACCGCGGTCTTCTTCTACCTCAAGTTCCAGTGGAATTCGATAGAAATTGGGATGTGACCACATTTCTGGAACACACATGCATGAAAGCTGGCCTCCCACCTAATGCATGGAAAGATGTTGGGAAAACCAAAGTAGAACGATTCACGGCCATTATATTTGAAGAAGAATATCCCCGAGGCCCGATAGTTCCCAAGAAAATTGGAGAATAAATTGAATTTCATTTTTGGATTGGATGCTTTCAATTATAATCATTAACTTCAAAATTAGAGGACGTTTTTTCTCCTCATACCCCATTGGTTTTTCTCATGATTTCTACTTCACTACCTAAAGAAGTTTCTTCGACAACACCATTTTTTGACGTGATTTTAGTTTCGGGAGAAAAATGGGCAGATCATCCACATTCTGGCATCGGAATTATTTCACGGGTGCTAGAAGCCGCAGGATTCTCAGTGGGAATAATTGAAAAGCCGAACTGGCATACACTTGCAGATTTTACTAAACTAGGCATGCCTAAGTTATTTTTTGGCGTTTCTTCCGGGAGTATAGACAGCATGCTCCAAAATTACACTCCCCTCAAAAAGAAGCGCGCTGAAGATCCTTATCATCCTTTTAAATCCAATATACCTGATCGAGCCACAATTGTCTACGCCCAAAAAATAAGACAAGCAATAAAACAAAATTCTTCTAAAGTTTCATCGATTCACATAGTGTTAGGAGGAGTAGAAGCGTCCCTTAGAAGATTTACCCATTATGATTATTGGAGCAATTCTCTCAGAAAACCCATAATTTTGGACGCTAAAGCAGATATTTTAGTATATGGCCCTGGAGAATATCAAGTGGTGGAAATTGCGCGCCGATTATTACATAAGCAACCTTTGTGGGGAATTGAAGGAACGGTAATTTCTTTTCCGCAAAAAAAATGTCTTGTGGATATAGATAATTTCGAGAGCCTTCCTTCATTTGAAGAAATCGCAACCAACAAGGAACGATTCTGCGATATGCAGCTTCAATTTTCTAATTCAAAGAATCTTCTTCAAAAAACCGGCAATTTCATGGTTTTACAGTACCGTATGCATAATTATACTTCAGATGAATTGGATGCAATCTTTTCTTTGCCGTATTCTTATCATATTCCCAAAAATTTCTCCGAATTCCAGATGGCTCAATTTTCGATAATCACCCATCGAGGTTGCATTGGGGAGTGCAGCTTTTGTGCCATTGCCTTGCATCAAGGGACAAAGATAGTTTCGCGAAGTCAAAAAAATATTCTGGAAGAAATTGAAAAAATGACGCACTTGGATGGTTTTAGAGGATACATCAGCGACCTCGGGGGACCTTCTGCCAATATGTATGGAATGGATTGCTCCAATCGGGAGTCATGCATGCAACATTGTATGAAATGTCCCTTTTTGGATAGATCACATAAAAAAGCTTTAGAATTATTGCAAAAATCGCGGGAAATACCCGGAATTAAGAAAGTTTTTGTCCGCAGTGGAGTTCGTTTTGATATGATAATAGATCACGATGAATACATGCGTGAGTTATTTACCCATCATATTTCCGGTCAGTTGAAGATAGCTCCGGAACATTTCTCACCCAATATCTGCGCCCTAATGAACAAAGATAATTCCCGTTTTGAAGAATTTTTACAAAAATTCAAGCAATTAAATCCCGATCCTAAACAGAGTTTGAAGTATTATTTCATTACGGCCCATCCAGGAAGTACATTAAAAGATGTAGAATTCTTGCACAAGAAAATTCGACAATTGGGAGAAAAAAGCACCGAATCTATTCAAATTTTTACCCCAACCCCAATGTCGGTTTCTACGTGTATGTATTATACCGGATTAAATCCTTTTACTAAGGAGCCTGTTTACGTGCCCTATACTTACAAAGAGAAGAAAATTCAGAAAAATTTGTTGTATTCTCGAATTTCTCAGCATTCCCTGCAATCCAAGCAATCTCAACCTTCGCAATATTTACAGAAATCGCCTAAAAATAGAAAAAAGAAATAGAGAATAATAAATAAATAATTAAATGATATATCTCAATATAGAATTGTGATCGCTATGGATCCTAAAGATTCTCCATCTCAACCATTCCCCCTGCCTAAATCCATTCTTTTGAATAAATTGAGGAGTTATTTGGAAGAAGATGTGGGTTTTGGAGATATTACCACCAGTATCATCCCCGCCACTGAAAATGGACAAGCGAAGATTTTTGCCAAATCAAACGGTATTTTAGCAGGATTGGAAGAAGCTGCATTACTCTTTGAAGATAACGGAATTATTGTAAAAAAATTTATCCATGATGGAGAAAATTTTGAAAAAGGGGATTTAGTTATGGAATTATCTGGAAATCTAAGGTCCATTTTAATGGTTGAACGAACCGCCTTGGATTTTCTCATGAAATTGTCATCAATTGCATCAAGCACTCACGAATTAGTCAGTCTTTTGCGTGATCAAGATCTAAAAACAATACTTGCAGCCACACGTAAAACCACACCTGGATTCGCATATTTCGAAAAGAAAGCGGTGTTCCTTGGTGGAGGTGATCCACATCGTTGGAATCTCTCGGATATGGTGCTTCTAAAAGATACACATCTTAAACGTTACAATGGAAATATTGCCGAGTTACTCAAAGTTACCAGAGAACTAACGAGTTTTAGTAAAAAAATTGAAGTTGAAATTGAAAACCCAACCGATTTTAAGACAGCTGTTGAATTTGGAGCCGATATTGTGATGATGGATAATATGAGCCCAGCTGCAATTCAAAAGACTTTAAGTGAAATCAACATTCCAAGTCATGTATTGGTCGAAGCTTCGGGAAATATTACACATGAAACACTGATTGATTATGCCCGCTCAGGAGTGGATATAATCAGCACTTCCAGCATTATTTTTCACCCTCATGTGAAATCTGACTTTTCATTAAGATTGATGTAAAAATTGATGTAAAAATTCCAAAAATAAGAAATAATATACCATAAAGATTCTTTTAAATTAATGAATTTATTTCAATTCAGATGGAATTAATTGTATTTAAGAATTCAGTGAGAATTAGAGGTGTTTGAAATTGGATTTAATGAATCAATCTACAAAGAGAGAAAAAGGGTTTAGAAATATTTTAAACCAGATCGATCTTGGTATTCTAATTATTAAATCAAATCATATTATCTATGCCAATCAATTCTTTGAATCAAAAACAGTTGGATTTCAATTAGAAGAGATCGAGAAGTTACTACAAACCAACAAGACACCATTTACCACAGAAAAAACATTTATACTTCCAAATGGGCAGAAAATTTGGCTCGAAATAAATGTAAAAGATATTGTATTTGAAGAAAAGAAGTGTTTACTTGTAATTCTCCGTGATATAACCCAAATGAAATACGCCAAAAGAGCGATAAGGCATAAACAAGATCAATTAGATAATGAATTCCTCCGTCATCAAAAAATTGAATCCATTGGAGTGCTGGCTGGAGGGATTGCCCATGATTATAACAATATTTTAACCAGTATTTTAGGAAATTTGGAATTACTTAATTTCACTTCAAATGATGAAGAAGAATATCACGAAATTCTTGAAAGTTTGCATGACAGCGTAATCAGAGCAAAACAGCTAACAAACCAACTTCTTATTTTTTCAAAAGGAGGAAATCCAGTAAAAAAGCCTGAATCAATTCAAGATCTGATAAAAGAATCAGCCAACTTCATTTTACGTGGCACTAAATCAAAATGTGTCTATTACTTCGAAGAAAACTTACCTAAAATTGATGTAGATGCAGGACAAATCAATCAAGTATTAAATAACATCATCTTAAACGCAGATCAAGCAATGGAACATTCAGAGCAAGCATTAATCAAAATTTCAGCAGTAAATATAACCATTGACGAGCACTCGAAAATTCCGCTACCAAATGGTAAATATGTTCTTATTTCAATTCAAGATAACGGGCGGGGAATTCCAAAATCACTGCAAAACAGAATTTTTGATCCCTATTTCACTACAAAATCCAAAGGTAATGGACTAGGGTTGGCAACGACATATTCTATCATAAAACATCATGGAGGTTATATTACATTTACCTCAGAACCATACATTGGTACAACATTTTATATTTACCTACCTGTTGCAAAAGGGGGTAAAGATTTAGAACAGAAAGAAAGTTCACAGCAAAAATGGAAATTTTCAGGAAAAATTCTCGTATTAGATGATGAGAAATCGATACATATGCTTTTACAGCGGATGTGTGATCAACTTGGAATTCAATATGAAGGTGCATTCGATGGAACAGAATTAATGGTAAAATACGTTTCAGCGTTTACACTCCAAGATCCGTTTGATTTGGTAATTTTAGATCTTATTATTCCGGGAGGTATGGGAGGAAAAGAAACAGCCAGACAGTTAAAATCGCAATTTCTCGAGGCAAAGATTATTGCATCAAGTGGTTATAGTAATAATTCGGTTTTGGCCAATTACCATGATTTTGGATTTGATGATATATTGTTAAAACCTTACTCCTTCGAAGAATTTCAGCAAAAAATATCTCGATTTCTTCCTACAGTGCCTCCCGAAAAATGAAATCCTTGTTATTCTTTCTTTTCTGGGATGACTAAAAAGGTTATTGTAGATTTAAACAAACGATCGCCGCTGATTTCCCGATAAAACTCGTTAATATCCCGAGAATTTCCAGCTAACAGCATAATTTTAATTATACGAGTTTTTAAATTATATTGTGTAATGGATTTGATGAGTTCATCATACTGTAAGGTAATTTCGGAAAATTTCGTGGCAATATCCTCCCGAGCTTCATAATGAACGGTTATAACGGCAAGTTGATGGCTGATGGCTGGTAAATCTTTGGTATGATCTCGAATATACTCTAAAATCATTTCGCGTAACAATTCGCTTCGGGAAGAATAACCCAATTTCTCTTGCACGTGATCCAGATTTTTCTGCAATTCGGAACTGACTTGAAGTGATATCATGGGCATTATTTTTTCACTGTGTAATATCACATCTTGTAAAATATAAGAGTTACGCCAGTAAAATATATAATGCCACTCTAACAAATAATGCCACTAAAGCAATTTCAAGCGGTTGGTCAATTTATCCACTTCTTTTGAAAGCGCGGGCCCAATTGCAACCGCGGTTTTCGATCCGGCAGGAATTTGAGTCAAACCTGCATCTTGAATCAAACTACAAGGCAACCCCACTCGCTTTGCCTCATTATATAATTCCAACAGCTCTTCTTCACTTCCAACCTTTAATACTATCTTCTTCTGCCCTTCTTGCTTCCATCGCTCATAATATCTGGTGTGGTATTTTTGGGCTAATTCTACCGCCACCACTGCGGCATGACAACCTTGGGCTACTTTTTTTCCGGTGGACATTTTTAAGTCTGTGCGCAAAATAATGGCTTGTTTGAAAAGGGAAGATTCGGTCATCACATGCACTTTCTACCTATTGGTTATTAAATTTAAAATACGAAAAAAAAAACATAGGACATACTGTCAAGAGTTAAGTGAAAGTTATGGTGTGTTAACTTAATTTATTCGGTTATTTTCTTAGGTTAGGTTCTTAATTCTCTTCTATTTACATCTCAATGTGTTCGATTTCAATTTGTTTTAAAATCTCTTCAGCATGGGCGGAATCCGTTTTTAAAGTATAGAGTTTTGAAGGTGTCCGGAGTTTAATTTTAACGTGTTCGCCCGATTTTTTAATTCGGCATTCAGATGCTCTTGTTTTGGCAATTTCTAAGAATTTTTCTACATCAGTTATTTCTTCAGGCATAATGTTAACCTCTTTAATTTCAACTTCTATTTACGTTTAACGTTCTCGCCGCTTAGGCCGTAAATCATGACTATGGCATTTCCGGCATTTCTTCGCACGAAATGGGTTTCGAGCTCCGCATTTCCGGCATATATATACATATAAATGATAATGGTCGGCGACTTTTCTTAGGTAAGGGTCTGTTACTGGCATTTGTTTCGCTACCTAGAGTTCATTAATTATAAGTGTGTGAAAGTAGCATTGATTAAAATTTTTTTGATTCAAAGCAGAAATTTCTTTCAGTTCAACATTCCGAAATAAAAAATCGATGAACAAAAGAAAATTCCTATTCAGTGAGAGGTTGCGCAGAATTCTGGACTGATGATTCTTTTTCTGACTCCTCCAAAACACGGTCTTTTTTAGGCTCGGATTGCTTTTTTTTTAAATCATATGAATCTGAAAGGCCATTTTCGGTAATCGATGAAGAATCATCCAAAGAAGAAACATCCGGTGAAAGCACTTTCTGGGATTGATTCTGAGGAAATGGAGGTAAATCCAATGCCTTTTGACGACGTTCAATAGAAGAAGTTTTCTTGGAAATAAGAGTTACTTTTTCCTGCAGCTGGTTTATTTTTTCCGTTAATTTGACCAAGGAGGGAACTAACAATTCCAAATTGTTTGTAAATCGCTCAATTCGGGAATCAAACTCTTGGATTTTTTCATCTAAACGATGGAGTCGAGTTCGAGTTTCTAAATTATTTGTATCTAACTTCTCTTCGATAGAATTTAGACGCGTTACAGTATTTTTTGCTAAATTTATGGTTTGTTCGGAATCTAATAAAGGCGAACTTACCTTATTTTCAATTTGACTGAGTCGGGCATCAATAGTGCTGAACGTGGAAATATCTAAGGCATCAATTCGATCATAAACTTCCCGTAAATCTTCTTTTGAAGCTACAGAGTCAAGCTTCTCCTTGAGATCTTCCGTCATGGCAACAGACTGAGATTGGGATTTGGAAGAATTTTCTATCTGTTGGGTTTGAACCAACTCTTGAACTTGGTTAGTTTTAACCTTCAAATCATTAATTGCGTGCTCAATGTCGACTAACTTGTTTTCCATATTCAATGAATTGAGTTTATAGTCCAATCTTTCAAAATTTGACTTAACTTCCCCTTGGGTCAGAATATTCTCAATAGAATCCACCTTTGTGCGAATGTAAGAGTTAGAATCAGAACTAGCAATGGAATTGGAAGCAGAAGTTGGTGAAGAAACTGAAATAGCTGCAGTACCAGAAATAGGTGTAGAACCAGAAACGGGTGTAGAAGCGGATATACGATTTTGGGGCAAGACATCTTTTTGAGTAGATCTTGCATACAAATTGCTGGGTTGTTTTGAGATACTCGATGACCGTTGATTATATTTTGATGCTACATGAGGGGCAACACGAGGGGCATTATTCGGCAAAGCGGTATTCAAAGGAGATCCTTCAATTTTTACCTTTTTCCCACAAAAAGTGCAGAATTTCTGTCCTGGTTTAAGTGGTTTGCCGCATCCCCAGCAGAATTTTGGTGTTTTTTGCATTGACATAATAGATATCACATACTGTTGCAAGGTGATTTGATTTGAATTATAAATATCTATAAGATATTTTAACATGAAAATGTTATAGATGCCATTTACTGGCATTCACAATCTCGATTATTTTGAATTTCAGTAATTATAGTAAATAATCATATGTAATAGATAACCTAAATAAAAAGCTTTGAGTTAAAAAATATATAGTACTTTTTAAAAGATGAAGATAGCAAAGAAAAAGTAATCACCAAAACTCACCTTCTTGACGTGAATCTATTAATGAGAAACACCAAAACTCACCTTCTTGACGTGAATCTCAACTAACTTATCGTTCAAATCCTTGAATATTTGCTCCAAATTCTCCCCAGTTTTCGCAGAAGTCTCATAGAATCTTGCACCTAACTTCTCCGCTAAGGTGGATCCTTCAGAACGACTCACAACACGCTCTTCGGTTAAATCCAATTTATTTCCCACCAACACTCGAGGCACATTCGGAACGTATTGCTCCGCTTCATTCACCCAATCTTCAATCGCATTGAAACTCTTACGGTCGGTGATATCATATACATAAATATTGGCAAAACTACCTTGATAAAATCCTGGACGAACAAAAGCAAAACTAGATTGACCAGCAAGATCCCATATCTGTAATCGACATATAGTTTCATCGTCGTATTTGATCAATTTGATGGCAAAGTTACTACCGATAGTCATGATATAATTGGCTTTAAATTTATTTTCAGTAAATTGGAGTACCATTGAGGTTTTTCCAACACCTCCGTCTCCAAGAACGGTAACTTTAAAAACGTATTCACGGATGTTTTTCATTGGTAATTTTCACGGTTTTTATCAGTGGGAGTTAGAATATTAATGCCAAGGCAACCAAGATAAAAGCAAGGTGTCTGGTAAAAATTATTCCAGCGTATTTTATTAAATCATCAATTATTCATTAAATATTTTTATATATGTGAATCTTCCTTTAGGGTTTTTGCATCGAGAATAACACCATCAGAAATCGAACAGTTCGGGCCTATAATGGAATTACTTCGAATTATACAATTATTGCCAATTACGCAGCCATCAGCAATAACCGATTGTTCGATTTTGACATTATCGCCTACGGTACAATTATCCCAAATAACACTGCGAGAGATTTCTACTTTTTTTCCAAATTTGCAGTGAGAGCCAATGATACAGAGTTCATGGATATGAGAATTTTCCCCAAAATGATTATCAGAACCGAAGCAGACAAAATTATCATGAGAAACGGGAGGTGGAATATTACCAGCATACCAGATATGTTGCAAGCCCTGCCGAACTCCTGCAGGAGAGATTGGATATCCATATAAACGAAGCACATCCCAATTACTCCACAGATATGTGGTTGGGTTTCCCACATCCAACCAATAATAATCTTGGACAAACCCGTACAGTGAATATTGGTGTTCGAGTAAATATGGAAAAACTTCCTTTCCAAAATCCATGAAATCGGTGGAATTCAGTAAATCGAGAATTTCATGTTTAAAACAGTAAATACCGGTGTTAATGATTGGTAATGCTTCAGTTGAACCTCCTGTTAAAGCAGAGAGATAAATTTCTTCGCTGCTGGGCTTCTCTAGAAACCTAATAATTCGACCTTCTTCATCCAATAGGGTATTTCCGTATTTGGTGGCCATTTCTTCAATTCTTTTCATACTGACGGTGGCTTGAGCATTCTTTAGTTCATGAAAATTCATAAATTCCCGCATAGGAAGGTTGGTTACGATATCGGCCATGCTTACCACGAAATATTCCGTATCAATCATATGAGAGACTCGTCGAACCGCATCTGCCGTTCCTTTTGAATCCACATTCGGTACCAGCACTTGTATACCTAATTTTTCTTGAATCTGAGGGGTCCAAGTATTTTGGATTAACCTTCGGAGTTTATCCCCCATATGCTTAACAACTATGATAATCTTCCTTATGCCGGCATAGCGCAGATGATCTATCGCATAATCAACCATAGGTTTATTTCCTACTGGAACCATCGGCTTGCAAATTTTGGCAGTAAGAGGATTCAATCTGGAGCCCAATCCACCTGCGAGGATAACAGCACTCCAAGAGGTTGAATTATTGGATAGATTATCTGACAAGTCTAAATATACCTCCATTAAATAATTGGTTGAATAAATTCTTCTGCGATTTGTATTAATTCTTCTGATTTTTTAGCATTCAATCCTTCTGATTCTAGTTCTACCGCATTAGTATGCATTGAAGTGCACAGAGCGACCCAACCGAGATCTCTGATAATTAATTTCATGCCCACCATAATGTCTTGATAATCTATTTCTAAATCTGCAACTTTAAGATTTTCAGCTGGGAGATTTTTTGATTCAAGACGAGAAGAATTTTCCCGATGAGTTTGAATTAGTTTTCGCAGTGATTCTTTAAAACTGGTTAATTTTTCAAAGGTTGTCCCTACAGATTTATAAGAATGTATTGTTCGGGGAAATGATCGCACCAAAGCCGACAAAGGAATATTTTCACGGGCCAAAATCTCTAAAATCTTCAAAGTAGTATAGACTCCATCGCTAAAAGGTCCGTAATTTGGAAAATAAAACTTCATAGTATCTGCTCCACCAAAAATTCCCCGTCTTTCTCGAATTTCACGCGAAATTTCGCCAGGAAAGTTTCTAGTTTTATACAAAGTATGTCTTTCGCCTTCTGCAGCAAATTGAGCAATTATTTTTGAAGCCGTTTCAGTGGTAATGATTGGCTGATCCACCGCGTTCGAAATAATGGGATCATATTTCATAAAGAACATCATCAGTTCTTCAAATGTGATTATTCTACCCATTTCATCAATGAATAATGCGCGCGAACCATCAGTATCTAGCACAACACCTAAATCTACTTGCGACGCTTTTACAATGTTAACTACATTCTTTATTGATTGTAGATTTGGGTACATTTCAACGGATTTCTGATCATTCTCGTAAGCATTAATTGCAATAACATCTACCTTCATGCTGGTTAAGATACCAGGGAGAACAATTGAACCAGGACCATATGAACAATCACACACCACATGCATATCTCTTTGTTTAAACAGTTTTATTTCAAACATTTGTGGTATGGCCTTTCGATAAATATCGTGAGTATGCGGAATATCGGTGATAGCGCCTACATTCAGAGGTTTCACTCGATTAATATTAGATTTTTTAAAATACTCATTCATACTTTCTAGTTTAGTGATATTAAATTCGATACCCGATGCGTCATAAAATCGGATTTGATTCTGCATTTTTCCCGTCGAAACTGAGGAAAAATAGACTCCTGCAGATGCACCAAAACGTCGAATTGAAAATTGGAGGACTGGGACAGGTGCCGAATGAAGATTTAAGATATCCACTCCTGCACTCATTAAACCCCCGATAAACGCTCGTTTAAGCATACGGTTATTATTAGAGTATTCCCTTGCTATAACTGCAATCCCCTGAGAGCCCATATAAGTTCCAAAGGTTGCCCCTATTTTAGCTGCAAGCTCAGGCGTTAAGATTTCATTGCCTATAGCTTGAATTCTGCCTCGATTGATAATATCATGCAAATCATGAATTTCACTCATTGAGATCACTTTTTAATTGTATTTTTACAAGTGCATGGTGGATAAAAAAACCTTATTCAATTTCTACGAAAATCATTTAAGGAGTTCTATAAATGAGATAACTTGATATTTCGTATTTTCAGCAGCTTTTTGCCAATTTTGAACCATCTGCCAAATTTTTAATAATTGATCTACAGAATTATTGGAAATTGTGGCAGGAATGGCGATTAAAATGAACCATCGACTTAATATTTTGAAGCGATCGGCATTAAACCAGAGAATTTCTTGATAACGGTTGAATTGAAGGAAATTTTGCACTTCGGGATCTTGAAAAAGATGATTTATGATAAGATAGGACGAATTTTTTCCGTTAGATACAAATTTTTGAAACCAAGTTTGATGAGAAATGAGTAATTTCAGCAAATATATTATTTCAGATGCATTATTCAAATCTCCGTCCAATTCACCAATCACCCATTCGACTACATTTACCAGCCGCCATTTTTCAACCCAACTTCTACTATATATCGCACTATCAGAATGAGATTGAACTTCTCCTATGCGATGAAGTATTATCCATGCAAAAAGCACACTCCACTCGGATGCATCAGCCGGAAATTGTTCAATTAATTGTGAAATAGCGGTTGAATTAGCATTTGAAGTTGAAAAAGTTTGGAAAATGTAGTTCACTTTACAGATAGTTATAACTTCTTTCACAATTTCTTGGGCAAGAGAGACAGTTTGACTTTGAATTTCATCACTAAATTGAAGAAAACGACAAATTTCATTAAGGAGAGAGTGTATTTTAACGTTTAGTTCAGATTTTATCGCTTTGGGAAAGTTAAATTCTTCTTTAGTCTGATATAACTGAAATAATTGTGTGATTAAATGTTTATTATGAATATCTCTATACGGCTGGATAATAGGTTTATAGATTAATTCTTGGAGCGAATCTTGAATTGATGGAACCCCTTTACCGGCCAAAAATTGATGCAATTGAGCATAATGAAAATATTCATTATCTGGTTGAATTCTCCAATCCATAAAGCAAATACTTTGATATCCATGCAGTTCAGAATAATAGCCATGCTCATGAATATCTTTATTAGATAAGAGAAATTCCAATCCAGACATGTAATCTTTAACGATGGAATAATTTTCTGCAGGTAAATTCAAAGCTTCACCCAAATTCTTTTGAATAATAGAACCTACTTCGTTAAAGCCAACGGAAGTCTTAATATATCCTTGAGTCTTGTTAAAACGATTGTTGTAGATAACTAATGTCCGTTCTTCTCCAACCTTATTGGAATAAACAAAAACATCTTCATTAACATTTTCACCAGACCAAAAATCATATAAGAAAAAGTTTTGAGAATCTGCGAAAAGATAACGCTTTTTCATGATGGGAAAAATAGTACGTTCATGATGTTGAAGTAATCCCAAATTTATTTGTTCATCCCAATAAGCATGGCGAAATTCCATTCCATATTTCTCCCGATATCCCTCAATTTGACCGTGTCCAAACATGGGTAAACCAGGCATGGTAACCAGCATCATACAAATTCCGAAATATTTATCACCATCGCCAAATTGATTGATTGCTGTCTCTTCATCGGGATTATTCATGAAATTTACGAATCGTTTTAAAATACGACGATCAAATTCCAATGTTTTTTTTATAGAAGCACGGTAAAGAGCATTATCTTCATCCCGAAGAGCATTCATGAAGATACTATTATACACTCGATGCATACCCAATGTTCTAACAAAAAATCCTTCTAACAACCAAAAAGCTTCCGCTAATAACAGAGTATCCGGTACTTCTTTCTTTACTCGATCAACCACTTCACGCCAAAATTCTTCTGGCATGCGTTTGACAAACTCCTCTTTTGTCATTCCCAAACCCGCTCGAGAAGGGATATCTCCACCAGTTCCTGGTTCAGGAAACCATAAACGCTGAAAATGAAGACGTGTTAAAGTCATTGCTGCATCAAAACGAATAATTGGAGATAGACGGGCAACATGCAAGATATTCTGAATTACTGCTTCACGAACTTCGGGAAGAAGGTAATTTAATTGAGCAGTATCATTCCAAGGCATGCTGGTACCGTCATTACCATGATATATATAGCGAGTTCGACCTGTGCGAAAATCCACATATTTGAAGGTTACCGCTGCATCTTGGTGAGTAAAGTACTTATCTTCCAAGTAAATTCCGATATTTGGATCACCGCACAGATTTTGACCTGAATATTGATAAGAAGGAAATGGAGAATAATCTAATGAAACATACCAATCTGGATGTTCTCGAATCCATTTAGAATCAATTCCCGTGTGGTTTGGTACCATATCACTTGCAATTCTTATCCCCCGTTTCGCGGCTCTATCTTTTAGATTATTATAGGCTTTTTCTCCTCCTAAATCTTGAGCAACAATATAGTCAAAAAGAGAGTAGGCAGAAGCTACAGCATCTAGGTTTCCACACCATTGCTTAATAGTTTTGGAAGCAGGACTACGTTCCCATATTCCAATCAACCATAATGCAGTAAAACCCCATCGGGCCAGTTGATCTAATTCTTCATCAGGGATTTGGTCTAATCGGGTAATAGAACGGGAATATTTCTTACTCAATTGATCCAACCATACATACGAATTTTTGGCGACCATTATCACCTTAGGCATCCAATCCGTATCTTGAGAGTAATTTTCTTGATCTAATCCATAAAAATCCGGGAGTTGGGCCTTTCCAGGTCCGAGAAATCGCATTTTTTCTTCTTCTTTGATAAGATCTAAGCTGGTAAGCAACAAATATGCCCATTGACCCAAAAAACTGGACCAATGTTCTTGGATATAAATGAGTTGGTCTTTTAAAGAATGGGGAAAGTGCTTAATAGGATCTCGAAGGGTTTCAATAATATTTTTCCCCGTATATTTGAAGAAAGGCTTTTGTTCATAAAATTCTTTAATTTTTTTCACGATATTTAAGTATTTTGCATGTTTTTCTAAGGCTTCATCATCAAAAAACTCTAAATACGGGGAAAAAGCAGGATTAATGTTGCTCAACCACAAACTAACAAATTCATTTACATATTTTTCTTGATTTTTAATTCCAGTTTCGGAATCTAGTTGTTCCAAAAACTCTTCTGGAGTCATTTCGTTCTTGAACACAGGCAAGGGAGGAAATTCTTTTATTAGTAATTTGGTATTTTCGATTAATTCTTCTTTACCTATCTCACTCTTTAAATATTCATATAATTCTTTATTAATGGTGGGATAATCTATTTCTTCTAGATATAGCTGATATATGTATTCATTAATCTCGGTTAATAAGGAAATACCATATATTTCAGAGGCCTTAGCAGCCAATTCAGGATAATTCAATAAATCTCTGCGTTCGTTGATTTTTTGAGTAAATACACGCACTAAATGAATATCTCCCTTAAAAATAACATCACCTTTCTCAGAAAACAAAGATTCATCAAGTTCATATTTATAGCGTGAGTCTCTTGAAATTTTCATTAACTTTTCCCCGATAATATAATATTGAATAAAAAAAATTAACTTAATATTTTCTATTAAGTATTACTGTTAATAAAAGTGAAAGTGTTCCAGCCAGTTGTAATACGTTCACCTGTATCGATATCATATAGCTCAAAATTGTAATAAATTATTATTCCGCTAACTAAGGGATTCGTAGGGTTTACTTTTACAACTAAACTATGACCTTGACCAGGATATAATCCATCTGGACCTTGCCAAGTTGCAATGGTGTAGTTCGTAGCTTGAAGATTTTCGCTGAAATTATATTCGACTCCAGAGAGATTTTGGTTAAATACCTTTACATCCATTGGAACATCTGACCGGAGAGTTAAATTCAGAGTTACATTTCTTTGTGGTAATGAATCATTAGTATTGATATATTTAACCATCACATCAAACTCTGCCCAATTTATGGTAGAATACTCTATTTGTGAATCCGCATCAACCTTCAAATCTAGATCTTCTAAAGTATCGGGAACTTCGGTATCATTTAGATAAAGATCTAAAGCAAGCTTGTTATATGCTTCAGTCAAAGTATCACCATAATATGTTTGCTTAGAGAAAGCATTCACCAAGCCCGTGCCAACAAATGATTCATAATCCCCTGTTTGAGAATATATAGGAATATAATAGTATAATGAACCAGCTAAAGGATATAATAGGGTATTTCCGAATCTCTCGTTTGCAATCAAAGAGATCTCTTGGGTTGCTTGGGTTCTCAATTCATCTTTTGCAGTATTAGGTCCAATAAGGTTATCTAAATCTTGAGCCCTGAAAAAGAGAGTTTCCCCAAAATGTTCTCCATGTCTAATTACATATAATCCTGTAAGTTTCAAAGATTCTTCTCGATTATATTCAACTAATTGAACACCAACAAATTCTAAACCTTCTCCTAAATCGGTTTCAATGTAAAATACATCTGCACCTTCTGGTAATTTGAAGAAATCACTTTGAGAATTCCAAATACGGGGATCTTGTACATGATAAAAATAATCAACACTCAATTGTTTTTCCCACAATGTTTCTGGATAACGGAGTTGGGAGAGTAACCATGGATCATCTGCTGGATTTTTCCAAGGGTAAATATCTTCATCCCAGTACATTTTCCATATATTCTGGAGTGGATCATTATTCACCAGATCAAATGCAGACGGATTTTTATACCAAGTTAATTCCCCTGTTTTTACATCTACTAAAACCGTGCCTAAAAATCGATGAATCGGAGAATTGAAGTAAGATGAAAGCTGAATATGAGTATAAAGTGACACTCCATAAAATAACGTATGATTTACTGGGTTATAAATCAAGTAAGGATCATTGTCAATCTCCATTCCGGGTAAAAGAATAGATCCAACCCTTGTCATAATGTTTCTATTAATTAAAAACTCTTTTTCGAATGACGAGTTTAAAGCAAAGGTTGATAATCCCGTTCCCATACTCATTATATACCAAAATGCTTCTAATCCAGATAGTTCTCCATCTGGTAAACCTTCATATACGGAAGTGGAATTTGTTGTTCGAGTCCAACCCGTGTTAAGAAGAATGTCGTTATCGTAGGCATAATAATCAGCTAAAATAAGTAAATTATTCTGATTTGAAGAACTATAACTGGTATCTTCCTTTTCTCCAAAGAAAAGGGGATAATTACTTGCAACCCCAAAAATATCCATATAATCTTGACTGGTAACAATGTGACCTGTGGAAGTATCTAAAGCTAAGAAACCTTCCACGTGATCATATATTTCGGTGTGTTCATTCTTATCATCTTGCAATAAAATTTCCATTTGTAAAGTTTTTGGAGCAACCCAATATTCTCCTTTACCAGGAATAAAGATAATATCACTATCAGCCATAGTTTCATAGTTATTTTTGATATCACGAGCCATAATTTTACCAGAATATTCCTTATCGAACTGCCGAATTACATTTAAAATTTCTGAATCGGAGCTGGTCACTTTACTGGTGTAGTCATCGATATTCTTCGTTTGAAAGAAGTTTGTACCCCCATAACTAATTCCTGCAGCTTCCCGGGTCCATGCAATTTGTTGAGAATACTTTACATCCCATTCAATGCGATCCCACACTTCTGGATTACCTAAACTAATTGAAGTTGGAATGCTAACAAAAATAGGAATAAGCAAAATAACCAGAATGCTAACTGAAATAATTGAAAGTCTTCGTTTCACTCGGATATCTCTTAAGTTTAAGGCAAATCCATATGCTTTCTTACTGTAAATAAATAAAGCAATTCCAATTCCAAAAAAAATAGCGATACCCAAGTAAATACTCCATACACGTATCAAATTGATTCCATTTTGGGCTTTTAATGGTCGATTTAATAAGGCGATTACAAAAAATATACCAATTAAATAACTAACAAGCATTGAAATCTTTATCTCATTGCGATCCATAACGATATAATATATAATTCGTAAAATTATTCTGAAAATAATAATTCCGATGATGTACATTAAGATTGGGCGAGTTATTATTTGGTAGTAAAATATATCAATTTCAGAAACTTGAGAAGGATCAGAAAGTGCAGTCATTGCATGGAATAACTCTCCTGAACCAATATTTAAATATCCTTTTTGAATTAATTGCATAGCTAAAGCAAAATAACCAGTTTCTATTGATTGGCCAATGATATAAAAAATGACAAATCCCGCGGTCCACCATAAAACCAAAGATTTCCATTTTTTAAGATTCTCCCAACCAAACTTCAAACTCAATAGTTTTAAAATGGAATCTTCAGGAGGGATACTCATTATAAGAGCTCCGAGAAATGCTCCAATCAATCCGATTTTGTTAAAGAAAAAGGATGTGCTCCAATAATTCAGAGTATATATATGCCAAAAATCAATCCCACTTTTTTGTGAGTATAATTGAGATTGTAAAGAAATTTTAGCATGCCATAATGGATATCCATAAACAAGTGCAACAATTATGCCAATAACCACAATTATTAAAATAATGGCAAATCTACGTTTAAATTCAGGATTTGGAGGGGTATGATACTTAAAACGATTTCTTTTTGGAGGATGCAGGGGTTCATCAGAGATATGCGGTATCTCTGGCCGTAAATGCCCTTTTTCTTCTTTTTCATGTGATGCGTCAGATTCTGATTCAGATTTAAGCGCATCAGGATATAAAGGCTTAGATTTCTCTTCACTATCAGCTTCATTTAGAGCCCGACAATCTGGACAACTGGCAACATAACGATAGTGCCGACTGCAACTTTTTTTAGGAGACATTTTTTCCACCGAATTTTTCTATATATCAGTTAGTTCCTACCTAAATAAGATATTTCCTTTATTTTTTTAAACAATTATTAAATGCGCAATTCATCGCTTTGATCTTTAGCATAAAAAAATTTAAGCTTCAAAAAATATAGTTCATAATTAGTGGAGAGTATGTTTAAAAAAAAAGGGAATAAAGTCTCAAAAAAAATTAGTAAACATGAATTTGTGCTGACTGCTTTGGGTGTAATGGAAGATGAAACTCTTCGTCCTGTTCCAGCTGATGATATCGTATTTTGCCTCCAAATTGATTTTAAACAGAAAATGAAGGATTTACAAGTTATTGAATTGTTAAAAGAGGCGCAAAACCAAGGATACTGTGAATACCAACAAAATGGATGGAAATTACTTTCAAAAGGAGAAGTAATTGTGGATGAATGTCTAAAAATTCTTGAAGAATCATAAGCGATTAAATTTACAAAAATTGTTCAAAGGAAAAAAGAAGGGAAAGGTTAAAACATGCCAGAACAAGATAAATTAAGCCCAGAAAAAATTTTAGAGCACATCGACATCATTGAAAGGAAAATAAAAGAATATGAAAAAAAAATCCGAAAAACACAAATTTTAGATTTAGATTGTCCCTATGAAGAAGCAATTTCAATTTACGAAAAAATGGCTAAGGCATTTCAGCAACTGGGAGATTCAGCACAAGCAAAAATTTTATTCAGCGGAGCAGAACAATATCGAAAAAAACTTCAAAAAGACCAAAAATTGCGAGAAATTGAACGAATCAAGAACAAAGATTCAATGGACCAACAAGTTGAGCAAATTCTTGACAAAATTGAAAGAGTAGAAAAAAAAATTAAAAAATATGAATCACAACTTAATAGATTCAATTTTCTTCCCCCATATAAAGAGGCAATTCAAATATATTCTGATGCTGCTAGAGATTTATCTAGGTTAGGTTGGAACGACCAGAGTAAAAGAATTGCAGAAGGAGTTTCAAGATATCAAGAGAAATTGGCACAAGATAAGAAATCTAGGAAAAAATTGAAGTTTAAAGAAAAGTTAAATAAAGAGGAACTGAGTGAAATTGAACATACTGCTATAGAAGCACAAAAAAAGGCAGAACAACAACAAAATATAATTCATAAATTCAAAGAAAAAGAACGGAAAAAAGAACAAGCCCTAAATAAACAAGCAGAACATATTCTTGATAAAATTGAAGCAGTAGAAAAAAAAATTAAAGAATATGAATCAAATGCTAACCGTTTCGATTATCCTTGCCCTTATGAAGAAGCCATTAAAGTTTATTCCGAATCTGCCCCAAAATTATCCCGATTAGGTTGGACCGACCAAAGTAAGCGAATAGCTGAAGGAGTTATCCGTTATCAGGAAAAATTAACTGAAGATAAAAAATACCGAGAGAAGCTAGCGCGCCAAGAAGAATTGACTAAAGAAGAACTTGCAGAACTTGAGCA
>Ga0164318_10000405_pt1 | contig 32112 bp, 18 predicted proteins | sample GuaBasSedimGuay9_FD_113734 | JGI IMG/M metagenome (GOLD analysis project Ga0164318, IMG submission 113734) | Subseafloor sediment microbial communities from Guaymas Basin, Gulf of California, Mexico - Guay9, Core 4571-4, 0-3 cm | ecosystem: Environmental > Aquatic > Marine > Hydrothermal vents...
AAGACGAATTGTCCTAGCTCTTCATCGTAATAAGTATACCCTTCGTAATGCTGCGTTCCGGCTAAATCGGCTTCAATATCCATCCCCAAATTGGCTACACCATTCATGTCTGCGTATACAGCGTCAACGGCGTTCACGCGTCCCATTCCTTGCTGCCACATGCTATAAAGGGCTTCTTCTGTTTCTATATCCACCCAGAGGAGTGATGTGCCCATGAGACGGAATTTTATTTCATCAGGCGTCAGGGCCGGGTTTTGATCTAAGGCTAGAGCAGCTATCCCAGAAACGACCGCGGTTGCTTGAGAAGTTCCGGCGATAGAGTAGTAATCTTGTCCAACTTTAGAATCTTTATAAAGATGAGCAAGATAGCTGTTTTTCGGCATCGGTGAAAGCATGTGAGCGCCCGGTGCGACAACATCTGGTTTGACAAAGCCATCCAAAGTAGGTCCGGCTGCTGAGAATGGGGCTATGTAATCATCGCTCCAATCGTTGGGGGTGTAATTGTCAGTGAACGCTCCAACTGTAATGACGTAAGGGTTGTTGCCGGGAACACCTATAGTCATGGGATCAGGCCCTCCGTTCCCAGCCGCAACTACTACGGTGATACCTTCTGCCCAAGCGCGGGTGACAGCTTGATTTAATGGGTCAGCCCAATAAGGTGACTGCACGGGGGAAACCAAAGACAAGTTCATGATCTTGATGCCATATTCGTCTTTGTGTTCAACAACCCATTGTATGCCTTGAATAACTTGTTCATAGGTTCCAAAACCTTCTTTGTTAAGAACCCGTACAGATACTATATTTGCCTGAGGGGCAATGCCGTTCCATTCACCATCTTCACCAATTTGGGGGTTGGCAATGATACCCGCTATGTGAGTGCCGTGTCCATTAGGATCGTGTGGTTTCTTCTTATTCTCTACAAAGTCAACCCAACCAATAAGGCGTTCGGCGGCTTTTTTGTTTTTCGCGAATAATGTTTTAGTGTCTATGCCTGTATCAATAACGGCAATGGCAACTTCAGCGCCAGTTGCGCCACATTCCCAAGCAATATCGGCTCCGGTCACGTCTGGATAATTGGTTGCTGGAATGTTTTTGTTGTTCTTGTTAGTATCTTTATTTTTGCTATGGTCGTCACGATTATCTCCATCGGCGAGATTAACTGCCGCATCAGGCGTGATAGAAGAAATCATCGGTTCAGCCAAAAGTTGAGCTATCATTCTTTCGGGTATGATAGCGCCAACACCATCAATTATCTCAAGATAGGATGTCACCTCACCTCCGTAATTTTCCACCACCTGGGCAACTTCGTTCGAGTTATTTCCTTGAACAATAACGCCCACAGTGTAAGAGGAAGACGACATAAAATTAGGAGCGATCAAAGCAAAAACAGTTACAAAAGTGATTGCCAAAATTAATATTTTCTTTTTACATTTCATACGATTGATATTCATGATAATCTCCTTTCAGTCTTGTGGCTTTCTAAATACAAGAGTTCCAATATTTATCCGTTTGCCCATAGCTGCCTCCAAATAGTAATAAATACTGCACTAGAATCAAAAACACACAGCAAGATGACAGTAATCCTTTGCCGATTCAAGAAGGGGTTAGCTTCTCTGTCACGTTCTGTGTGTGGCGTTTAAAAACACAAATTCGTTGTTCTTCGGCAACTTGGCGATCTTAGGTATTTCTCAATACCCTTAGCCCCAAGCTTTGTGCACCTAACTTTCACTAGGATTACCTTTTCGGATTTCGAATTCACATTTCGCAAATAAATTATGGTTCTTCAAGAAATAGGGGAATTGCACTTAACAAAGTAACCCAACTATGTCGATTCGCAATGACATTTACCCTGCTATTTCCCATCAGCCTAAATCATTTACGCTTTAAGTTTAACATATTTGTCTATGCAAGATTTTTGGCAGGACTAACAACTTTGTTAAGCCATTGTAAAGACGCTGTGCTACATTTCAAATATAAAATGGATGTTTATTTTGGGAAAATACCCTATTTTACGATTAAGTACAAGAATTTACCAATATTAAGCGACCTCAAAACCAAAGAAATGTGTCCTATACTCTGATATAAAAAAATCGCCATCCAATTAGTTTTTAGCACACCCCGCATTGGGCTTTGCTTGCTTAATAAAAAGCTACCTGGTAAAATTATGAGCACTAAATTCTGCGGGTGTCGCCAAGTGGTAAGGCATCAGCTTCCCAAGCTGACATTCGTCGGTTCGAATCCGATCACCCGCTCTCACCCGCCCGCTCGTAGAGAGATATAGCGGGAACCATTACATCAAACTCGACAAGGCAACCCTATTAGCATAAAGGTTTTCTCTATAAGCGGAAGTATAAGTAAGCCTCTTAATAACTTATAGCTTCCGCGTTTGTTAATTAAGGAGTACCACAACTATTATGAAGTCAATACCCGTTATCCTTTGCGTAGAAGACAATCAAAGAAACCGAACTTTGGTCAAACGCATACTTGAATTTGAAGGATATGAAGTACAAGAGGCAGAGAACGCTCATCGAGCTTTAGAAATGTTAAAGACAATGACGCCAGCCCTAATATTGATGGATATTAATATGCCCGAGGTTGACGGATTTACACTAACTAGACAGTTACGGAAGCTACCCCAATTAAGCAATATTCCCATCATCGCCATTACAGCCAACGCGATGAAAGGTGATAAGGAACGCACGCTTCAAGCGGGATGTGATAGTTATATTGAGAAACCAATTGATGTTGATTTGCTGATTACCCAAGTTAATTCATATTTAACTCCTCCTCAAAATTGAATGCGGGTTTTCAAGAAAGCAGGTATCGGTTTATATTTTTAGAAATGACCTTTTTGCAGAAGAGTCATATTTAGATCATAAGGAATCCAATGGCTAACATAGACGCCCAAAACGAAATATCACAAAACACCACTGTTCTGGTAGTAGAAGATAACGTCTCTAACTTCGTACTCATTGCCCGCCTCCTGGGATACATGGGCATCCACTGCGAATGGAAAACCTCCGGTTACGAAGTAGTAGAATATGCCGATACTCTCCCCCGCTTAGATCTTGTCCTCATGGATATCCGCTTGCCTTATGAAGATGGTTATGGGGCATTAAAACAAATTCGTAGCGCGCCAAGGTTAAAGGACACCTTAATTATAGCGGTCACAGCTCACGCCAGTCGAGAAGAAATGAGAAAGTCCAAAGAAGCCGGCTTCGATGGCTTCATAGCTAAACCTATTGACCCCGACCAATTTCCAAAACAAATTAAAGAAATATTAGCAGGCGCATCCGTTTGGGATTTAGGAATGTAGCACTAGTTTCCATTCCCTAATAATCGCCATCCACATGGAATAAGCGAAGCGGCGGGGGAAAACAATACTACAACATATTACAATAACGCTTTTTGTCTTTTCTAGTTTAAGGAGTATGGCATGTCCCTAGCCGCACCGACACCTAGTCCCAAGTTCAACGGCAAACTTTCCCGCACCATGTTATTCCTTATCATCCCTATTGTCTTGGTGCCAATCATAATCGTGGGAAGTATCGCCTATATTGAAGCCAAAGACCTGCTCGAAAAGCAAAACTACGCTCAACTTTCTACAATAGAACAAAACGCTAAAAGCCAAATTAACTCTTGGATAGCAGAAAAACACATCATTCTCTATAAAGTAGTTAGAACCGAACAATTCTCAAGCTCTATCCAAAAGCTATTTTCACTAGATACGCAAAGTGCCGAATACAATGCCGCAGAGGAAAAAATAACCACAGAGCTTGTGGAGACGGGCCTTAGCCATTTTGTGATTGTAAACCAAACGGGGGAAATTCTCACCGCATCAACTTCTAATTGGGTAGGCGAAACAATTAACGACGAGCAATTTTTTTCCAGCCTAGACACAGAAGCAATCCGCTCAAAAATTGTCTATCGACTTGACCCCTTCGCAGCTAGCGATGTTGTCATTCTCACAGCCGCGCCCATATTTTCTGAAGACGCCTCCTACCTTGGAGCCGTCATCGCCATCACACATGGAGATGAACTCAGACCATTCCTACAAACAGCCCAAATATATCCATCCAGCCAGGCTTACTTCATAAACGCCGATAAAACCTACCTAGTGGTAACAAAACTCCTCCAAACCATAGCCCGCCTAGACCCATCAGAAAGTCAAAAGCAAATAATAGGAACTGGCCTCACAGAATGTTTAAAAGAAGGTGAATATTCACTAGAAACAAAGTATAGATCTTTCGACTCTGAACCTGTTCTCGGAACATTCCTCTGCATCCCGGAAATCAGTAGTGGTCTAATAATAGAAATACCAACGGTCGCAGTATATGCACGCTTGAATGATTTAATCCCTTTAACACTAGGCTTGTTAGCAATACTTACCGTAATAATGGTATTACTAATTCGGTTCGGAGCGAGTCGGATTGTAGGCCCAATCGTTCAAATAGCAAATACGGCTAACAACATAGCCCAAGGAGATTGGCGAACAAGAGTGCCCATAACACGCCATGATGAAATTGGCCTCCTCGCTTACTCTTTCAATGAAATGGCAGACCAATTATCAGAATTTTACAGATCCCTAGAAACCCAAGTGCAAGAACGAACCAATCAAATCTACGCCATTTCAAAAATTGAACACAAAATGAGTTCAGCATCCACTGTAAGCGAACTCTTCAACACCATAACCCAAACCATAAAACAGAGTTTTGATTTTTATCATGTTTCCCTATATGAACTAAACTCCTCCCAACAATATGCCATACTCCGCAGCATCGCAGGGGAACAATCTCCCCAAATGCTCATAGACCACTACACGTTAAATGTGCGAGCACATGCCCTCATTCACGCAGCTATCACCACCACCAAGCCCAGCATTACTTCCAGCAAAGACACAAACCCTCATTTTGAACACGACCGTCTTCCACATACCCAATCAGCAGCCATTATCCCCCTCCTCTCCCAAGGAGAAGTTTTCGGCATACTCAACCTACAAAGCAAAAGTCCTCCAGCATTCAGTCAAAGTACACTCGCAGCCCTGCAAATTATTGCAGAGCAATTCACAATTTCTCTACAAAGCATTCACCTTTTAGAAAGCGCTGAAGGTGACCTGGCAGAAATATCTCGTCTTTACCAATCCAGCCATAAGATAGCGCAAACAAACAACTGGGATGAAGTCGTAGGTATCATCAGCAATACACTAGCAAAGACATCACTTATATCGGGAGTTTTCATCGCCGAAGATGAGAGACTCCAAGTGAACTCCATCGTGGATCCACAAAACAAACGTCTTGCCCCTCCCCAAGAATGGTTGCCAATCACCAGACAAGCGATCGAAGAATTTCTCCCGCACGCCAAGCCATTCCTCATTCTCAAAGACTTGGAACACCCAACAAAAATACCAGCCCCAATGCTAACTATCTCCCAAGAACTTGGCTGTCAAGAACTGGCATTTTTGCCTATTTGGGAAAAAGACCATTTATCGACCCTGATTTTGCTGGGTTCCCAAGATAAAAACACCCTTACCTCAACCTCAATTCAACCTTATATAAATTTAATCGAAATGGCAAACACAACTCTGGAAAACATGATTGCCTCACACACAATCAACCAACAACTCACAAAATTACAAACCATCCAGAGAATCAATCAAACAGTTTCGCAAGAAACAACCCTTGATAAACTCTTCCAAGTATTTCACGAAGAAATAAAACGAACACTGGGAGATGTAGGCTTCCTTATTTCCATCTACGACCAAGAAACAAAACTAATTCGAGTACCATACATGTACTCAAAAAAGACTGGCTTATCTACCATTCCTCCATTCCCATTAGGAGAAGGGCTAACCTCTATCATCATCAGAACAAAAAGCCCCTTGATGCTTGTAGAAAACACACGTGAAAGAGCAAGCTCACTAGGAGCCAAGACAATAGGAGAACCCGCCCGCTCCTGGCTAGGCGTCCCACTGCTAACACACGATGAACCAATCGGCACAATTGTAGTGCAAGACCTAGAGCATGAAAACGCATTCACTCAAGAAGACCTGGAATTTTTATCTACGCTAGCCGCACAAGTCAGTATCGCTATTCGCAATACTCTAACCTTAGAAACAATACACTATCGCTCTCAACGTCAAAATCAACTGCTCGCAGCCACGGGCAAAATACGAAGTTCCACGGATATGCAAACCATTCTGGCCACAACAGCACAAGAAATCAGCAATATTCTAAATGCCAAAAGCGCCAGAATAGAAATCGCTCCCCTTCAAGAAACAAAATCCGAGCAGGTGGAGATAAGCGCATGAAATTTTTACCGCCATTCCGCAATATGCTAATAAAAAATCTGTTCTCGCCAATAAAAACTGTTGAAATCAATAAACTCCGAGAGCAACTCTTAGCCACACTTCTCTATGGAATTGTAGCGCCTGGTTTCGTTGTATATTACATCGGCGTCAGAGATTCCTTTGCCCTCCAGAAATGGGGATTAATAACTGCCTATACAATAGCGTTTGGCTTCATACTAACAATAACGTTCTACAAGCGATTTTCTTATTATGTTAGAGCAGGCAGCTTAGTAGGGCTTCTTTACATACTCGGAACAAGCATCTCTATAGTATATGGACTAGGCGGCGATGGCAGAATGTGGATGATGGGATTCGTCACCTTGGCGGCAATCTTCTTTAGTCCGCAAATCAGCATTATTGCCGCCATAATTGGCGCAACAACCTTAGTAAGCATAGGATGGGCCTTAAATCAAGGCTTAATTCCTACTCAGGCGCTTTTCCTTAATCCTATGTCCAGTTGGATTCCAACTGGCATCACATTCCTCCTTGTCAGCCTGGTTATTATTGGCACTATCGGCTACTTACTTGCCAATCTGTCGGAACGCCTGGAAAAAGAACATGACATCACCAACGAGCTAGAGTACGAGCGTCAAGAACTAAGAGAAAAGACCTCAGCTCTAGAACAAAAACAAATTCAGTTACAAACCGCGGCAGAGATTTCTCAAGCAATTACAAGTGAACTAGACTCCGACACCATCTTCCAACAAACAGTTACTCTCATAACAGACCGTTTTGACCTATACTATGCTGGCATATTCATCCTAGATGAAGAAAAACAATACGCCGTTCTCCAAGCAGGTTCTGGTGAAGCGGGGCACACAATGCTCGCCGAAGGATATAAATTACCAGCTAACGAAAGCTCTACAGTTGGCTGGGCAATAGTTAACAAGCAAGCACGTATCAACCTGGATATTGATAAAGCATCTGTACGCTTTGATACCTCTCACCTCCCATTAACCCGCTCCGAACTTGGTATTCCCATAACCAGCCGAGGCCGCATTTTAGGCGCACTTATCGTCCAATCTACCGAACCGCAAGCATTCGATGAAAACGATATAGCTATTCTGCAAACCATGGCCGACAGCCTAGCCACCTCAATTGATAATGCACGGTTATACCAAGAATCTCAAAACAACTTAGAAGAAATCAGCACGCTCCACCGCCAATATCTTCAACAAGCCTGGGAGACAGTTGCCAAAAACCGTACTGACCTAACGCACTTTTTCGTGAATGAGCGATTTACTGCACTTGAAGGCGAAACATCGACCATAGAAGTTCCACTTATCTTGCGTGGGCAACAAATTGGCAGTTTGGTACTTGAAACTAGCAAACCACATTTAACCGCAGAAGAAAAAGGCGTTCTGGACTCGCTTGCTACCCAAGCAGCACTTGCTTTAGAAAATGCCCGCTTGATTGAAGCGACCCAACAGCGGTCTCAACGAGACCGCATTGTTTCAGAAATCGCTGGCAAAGTGCAACGCGCAAGTAAAGTTAATGAGGCCTTAAAAATAACACTACAGGAATTAGGGCAAACCTTGGGTGCTTCCGAAGGAATGATTTACCTGGAGATAAACGAATGAGCCTATCTAACTCACAGGGAACTGAGCAATTGCATCCCCCGAAAAGAGAAGAAAAACAACAAGACCCACAAGTTCAATTCTCAATGCGAATTAAACTCACTATTATTCTTGTTAGTCTTACCCTTATCTCCATGGGAATAATGGCTGTCTCTATCATTAATACAACTCGTACCGCTTTAATAGATGCCGCGAACCAAAACCTGGTCAGCACAGCCAAACAGATTTCAACGAAAATACACAGCTACGTAACAACAAACCTTGCTAGCCTACAAGCAGAAGCTCAACTGCCAAATTTTCAACAATTTATCAGTGCCACGTTACCATCAGAGTATTACCTCCAAAATTTAAAAGATTCTCTCACGACCCTTAAGAACAAAGACCCCTATATTCTCTCTTATTCTTTACTAGATGCAGAAGGTAATGTTTTAGCAGACACTAGAACATGGGATCCCAGTACAATTCCAGCTTTTCTTGGCACCGCGGAAGAGGTGCAAAGAAATTTAAAAAATAAGACAGGAACCGGGTTGCCCTGGATTTCTCCCATAAGTTTTGAAAACGAACAGGGAGTTCTCTATCTTTCAGCCCCCATACAAGATATGAATGGCAACCCAGCAGTCCTGCTAATAGCCCGTTACGACATTGCAGCATTCCAAGACATTGTAAAGCAAAATAACGATTTAGCGGGAACAGGCTCATATGGCGTTCTCTATTCACAAATCTACGACAACTATATCATTTTAGCTCATGGAAGTTCCCCAGACTTGATTGCAAAATCTGTAGTGCCATACTCAGATACGCGAATGCGTGAACTGTTAAAAAAGCGTCTAATCCCAAACTTGCCAGCAGAAGAACTCTCCCTAAATATCCCCCATTTTATAACTAACTTAGAAGACGCCATTCGAGAACCTTATTTCACATTCACAGAAGAAGACTCTGTAAACCAAGTAGCTGTTATTCAAATACAAATTAAAGACAAACAATGGTTGCTAGCTTTCTACCAACCTCAAGAAACTTTCCTAGCCCCTATCGCCGAGCAAACCACGTTAGCAATTCTCTTAGCAATTATCATAGGAGGACTAGCATCATTAGCTGCCTACCTTGTTGCCCGAAACTTCATCGCCCCTATTTCCTATCTGGCAGATATAGCTCAAAAAGTGGGTCAAGGGGATTTGAATGTTCGCGCGGAAGTGAAAACTCACGACGAGATTGGTATGCTTGCCCAGACATTCAACACTACAACAGAGCAACTCCAACGCACCTTAGAAACACTAGAACAAAATGTAGCGAAGCGCACAGAAAACCTTGCCAGACGTGCGGTGCAAATTCGAACGGCCTCAGAGGTAGCCCGAGATGTGACCACCATCCGAGACAAGTCGCTATTATTGACACGCGTTACTCAATTGATAGCAGATCGCTTTGGGTTCTATCACGCAGGGATTTTCCTCCTAAATGAAACCGGAAGCCATGCTGTCTTACAAGCCGCCAATAGCGAAGGCGGAGCGCGTATGCTAGCACGAGGACACAGCCTCCCAGTTGGGGAAGCTGGTCTTGTAGGATATACCGCAGCAGTGGGCGAAGCCCGTATCGCACTAGACGTAGGGCAAGACGCCGTTTTCTTCGACAACCCCGATTTGCCAAAAACTCGCTCCGAGATAGCGCTGCCGCTGATAATTGAAAACAATGTTATTGGAGTGCTTGACGTACAGTCACAAGAGCCTGGAGCTTTTAGCAAAGAAGATATAGAAATCATTCAAGTGCTAGCCGACCAAGTAGCAATAGCTTTAGATAACGCACAGCTCTTAGAACAAAGCCAAAACGCGCTCGTTGAACTAGAAGACCTCTACGGAGAGCATATTAGGGGAAGCTGGGAACGCTACCTTGAAGATCAGCCCGGTGCTTATAATTACAAAGCTGGCCAAATCACGCCAATTTCTACGCCAGAAGAATGGGATAACGTTAAATTGACGCCCAATCGCCCGGCCCTGGAAAACCACAAACTTGTTGTTCCCCTTGAGATACGAGGCCAAAGAATTGGAGGAATCACTTTCCAAAGAAAAGAAAATCAGCCCAACTGGACAGAAGATGATCTAGAATTAGTGAGAGAAACAACAGGGCAAATGGTAATTGTGCTGGAATCCACTCGCCTTTACGAAGATACCCAACGCCGGGCTGCTCGCGAGCAATTAACCCGCGAGATAGCAGATAATATACGAGGTGCCGCCAATATAGAAGATGCCATCCAACGGGCCATGCAGGAATTGGGCCAAGCACTGGGAGCCTCGGAGGTGGTGGCTCACATTGGCACAGAACAAGATTTACTCTCTGGGCAGGGAGAGAACAATTATGAGTGAACAACTTCAAACGCCATTAGAAATAGAGACGGGGCAAGATAAAAATATTCGCACGCAGTTATTTCGCGTCAACGCACAGATCAACATAGTTGGAGTAATCATAGCTCTACTCTCTCTTATTATAAACGGCTTGGTGAATCATCAATTTCTCATCTGGCCTATGATATTAATTGCTGGAGGATATACATTAGTAGCCCTCTTTGTCTATTGGCTCAATGCCCAAGGGCATTGGTACTGGACTATTACCATTCATTTGATCAGTTTGACCGCCTTTTTGTTCGCACTTGCTTATTACACCAATGGCAGTATGAGTCCCTTTGTAATAGTATTAATAACAGTACCTTTGTCAGCTCAATTATTCGGAGAGCGGCGATTATCCCGTTGGGCACTATGGAGTATAGTTATACTCTACCTGGGAATGAGTACAATGGAAGCCTTGGGTATTCTGCAACCAATGAAAATGCCCACTTTGTTCCTCAGAATAATGTATGTAATACTCCTTTTTGCAACCCTTGAAGCAACTGTCATCGTCACCTCAATATTTAAGGAACAGTCACGACAATCATTATCCATAGCCCAGCAACAAAACCAAGAATTAGCCAAAGCCAGCCAGCAAGCTGAAGAAACTGCCTTGGCTGAGAGAGCATCTAAACAACAACAAGAAAAAAACATTCGCTATCTGCAGCAGACAGTACAAAAATACAAAAGATTCTTAGGACAAGTGATAACGGGCAATTACAATGTACGACTGGCTTTAGAGGATAAGGGCGATATTGATAATGAAATCTATACAGACCTGCACACCCTAGGTGAGTATCTAAACACTTCTGTTGAGGCACTGACAGGAGCGCTAAATAACTTGCAAGCGGTTCAAAGACGCTATGTTCGAGGAGCATGGGAAAGCTATACGCCCATAGGTAAGCAACGAAACTTCCGCTATTCAAAAGAAAAGGGAAGCGCAATACCAGATGACAATATTACCCTGCCCTTTTCATCAAACATCCCCAAAGACGTAAATGCAATAGCAGATAGTGGTGAGTTAACGTTACCCATTAAGCTACACGGCGAGGTTATTGGCGCCATAGCAGCACGCCGAGAAACAAAATCCAAATGGAGTGATGAAGATATTGCTCTATCTACAGCAATCAATGACCAGTTAGCTCAGACTATTGAGAACTTGCGTCTGTTAGAAGAAACCCAACGCCGTGCCGAGAGAGACCGGCTGACCAGTAGAATAATGACCCATATGCGTGAGACATTGGACGTAGACACTATTTTACAAACCGCTGTTCGCGAGATGCGTGAAAATATGGATTTGCATGATGTAACTATCAAATTAGGATCCCCTCAGCAACAATCCACATCTTATCGCCCCAGTGTAGAAGAATCCGGTTCGCCCAGTGGCATTTCGGAGACTTTAGAAGATTAAGTCTCAAACCATTAAGAAGAAAGGGAAAAAAAGATGACACCAAAAATAGTTAGAAATATCATCCTAATCGGAATAGTATTGCTCTTAACGGCCTGCCAGTCCCCAGAAGAAGCAACGCCTACAATTGTCCCCTTGCCAGTAGAAACCTTATCTCCAGAACAAACGTTTGTACTGGGAGACGTTTCAGGGAATGCCGCTTGGACAATTGAACACTTTGGGCCTTTGGCAGATTATTTAGCGGCCAATTTGAGCGACTTCGGCATCACATCTGGAAGAGTTGTTGTTACCTCTGACCTAGAGAGCATGGTAGAACTTTTGGAAAACGGGGAAGTCGACCTTTATTTCGACAGCCCTTACCCAGCATTAGAAGTCTACGAAAATATAGGAGCAGTTCCTTTAGTTCGACGCTGGAAGGGAGGCGTGAGCGAGTATCACTCAGTGATTATAGCCTTGAACGGCGGCGAGATTACTGAACTGGACGACCTGCTAGGAAAAATGATTGCCTACGATCACCCAGCCTCAACATCAGGTTACTTACTGCCAACATCGTATCTGGTCACAGAGGGCTACACTCTCACCGAAAAAGACAGCGTAGACGCCGCCGTTGCGGCAAATGAAATTGGCTATGTATTTGCCTATGGTGAAGAAAACGAAGCTTCATGGGTTATTCAAGGGAAGGTAGTTGCCGCCGCTTTCGCCAATAGCGATTTTGAAGACCTTTCACCTGAACAACAAGAGCAACTCACTATTCTAACCCAAACGCCCTCAGTGCCCCGACACGTTGCGCTGGCCCGGCCAGGTATGGACGAGAGATTGCAATCACGCATCATCGAATTACTATTAGAGATAGACCAGACCCCCGAAGGCCCTGCCATTCTAGAAACGTTTGAAAGAACCAGTAAATTTGATGCGCTTCCGTGGGGCATGATGGAATCCCTCAAAATTCTATTTGCCCCTGTTCGGTAAACATATACAAGAATATATACCCTTAATCGCTTCCAAAATCTGCACTCCAAAATATTGAAAAGATTTCACAAACGAGAAATTATTATGCACCTCAAACAATTCAAACTAACTGTTCTAGGGCCAGTAATAATAGGGGTAATTCTCTCCTTGTCCCTTAGTGCATTCATAGCCATTGGTATAAACGCCGGGCAAAACGCAGGCTGGGAAAGAATGATAAGCAATAACAGAGCAACGCTTTCTTTATCAGCCAAGCTGGCGTTTAATCCTCTCTATCGATCAGATATATGGACGTTAGAAGGTATGCTAGAGCAATTCATTGGAGAAGCAGATATTGTTCACTCAGCGGTACGAGATGCATCTAACACCATTGTAGCTGAAGCCACAATGCAAGAAACGTCCCTCGCATTAGACAAAGCAATCAGCCATAATCTAGCCAATCAAGCCCTATCGCAACAAGATATTGTTTATTATGAGAGCGAAGATTATCTAGTACTATGCGGGCCAATAACTTCGGGGGCAGAGCAACTTGGTACCTTAGAAATTGTTATTGATCTTGCTCCTTACCATGCTTCACTCGTGCCAATGATTACAGCCATGATGCTTGCCGCTATAATTACTGTCATCGGCAGCCTCGTAATTGTCATCTTACTCACTCGCCGCTTCACAAAACCTCTCAGCCAACTTGCAGCAGCAGCCTCTGAAATAGGGCAAGGAAATCTTAATACGCTAGTTCCTATTCAAGGAACAGAAGAAACCATGTCGTTAGGAAACGCTCTGGAGCAAATGAGAACTAGCCTAAACGAATCATACAATAACCTTGAACAACAAATCAAAGCCCAAAAACGACGCGCTGAACAACTCCAGGTCACAGCCGAAGTAGCCAAAAGGGCCGCCGCCGAAATTGATACTCAAATCCTACTACAACGTGTCGTAAACTTGATACATGAACAATTTAGATTTGACCGCCTGGGCATCTTCCTAGTAGATTCCACCGGAGAATGGGCCGAATTGCAAGCAGCAGCAGGTGTGGACGTGAAACAGTTGCTAAATCGTGGATACCGCCTAAAAATAGGAGAAGAAGGCATAGTCGGGCATGTCGCCCAAACAGGGGAATCATACATAGCAAAAGATGTGAGAGAAGACCCTCTTTTCGTTCGTGGCTCAGATGTTGACATACTTTCAGAAGCTATTTTGCCACTACAAGCCCGAGGCGAGATACTAGGCGTGTTGGATATTCAAAGTCTAGAACTGAACGCATTCCTCCCAGACGACATTACCATACTTCGAATATTAGCAGACCAAATAGCTATGGCTCTTAGCAATGCTAGACTTTTCCAGACAGTCCAAGAAAATTTGCAAGCAATGCGGCGTGCTTACGGTGAATTTAGCCGCGAAGCTTGGATAGAAATGTTGCAAGGCAAACCTGACCAAGGTTATTACTGTGATGAATTGGGCGTCAAAGCCATAGAAAGTGAAACGGTAAAAAACGAAGATAATTTACCAGAAGCAAATATTCCCATTACTGTACGAGATCAAATTATTGGCACCCTCAACGCTCACAAATCCAAAAACACAGATCAATGGACTGAAGAAGAGCTGGCTGTGATGAAATCACTGGCCATCCAATTAGGCATGGCGCTGGATGGAGCTAGGCTCTATGAAAACACCCAACAGCACGTTGCCCGCGAAACTGTCATCCGCGAGATCACCGACAAAGTCAGCGCTACATTTAACATCCAAGAAACGTTACACACAGCAATAGGAGAGCTGAGCACAGTTCTTAGAGCCAGCGGTGCTCACATTGAATTAAATTTACCGAAAGAGCTAACAACTGTAAACGAGACACAGTTGGCATATTCGGCATTGTTTGATAAAGGCAGTGAATCGTTGGAGGAGGGCATCTGATGGAAAATGCAAATCAGAAACGCGTGAATAATACAAATACGGTTTCCGAACTAGATGCCTGGCGTGCCCGCACGCTAAATTTTTTGTTGCTAGTCACTTCTGGAGCAGGCGGCTTAGCAATTATACCGGCAGTCATTATAGGCATTCAGTCATCAGGGCATTGGGCAATAACCTTAACCATCGTGTTGCTCTATCTACTAATAGTTATTATGACCATCTTCCGCCGCATTAGCTTCCAGGTAAAGACGTTAAGCATCCTGCTGGCAGGGTATCTAGTAGCCATGATAACCATGGCCCAAAACGGTCTGGCGGGGGTAGGACCATTGTATCTTCTAGGTCTTCCTATCTTGAGCATCGTTCTCCTTGATATACGAACTGGAATAATCACAAGCTCATTTAGTGTACTCGTTTTTTTGATCTTTGGAGTAATGGCTCACTTCGGTTGGTCAGAAAGCTGGCTTGTAACTCTGGAAAACCCTCGCCAACTCGTGGATTGGATAGGCAATGGGACTGTTTTTGCCATGCTATTAGCAACCTTAACCTCGCTCTTGGGATTTTTCTCACAATTCCAGAAACAGTCCCTACAAACCTCCCAAGAAAAAGCAAATGAACTAGACAAAGCTTATGCTCTTTTAGAAAAACGAATAAAAGAAGAGGAACGGCGTGCCAACCAATTCAAGGCTATCGCCCAAGTCGCTCGCAAGACAACAGAACTGCTTACGCCAGAAGAAATGCTTCAACAGGCAGTCACATCCATCAAAAACCAATTCAATTTTAATGCAGTAGCAGTTTTCTGGGCTAGTGAAGAAAAACCCACTATTCTTGGCCCAGAAATCAAGCTAGAAGCTATAGCGGGGAGTAGCCCAGGGACAAAATCTTACTCCGAACTAGTGAACATAGCCCAAGAGGTTATCCAAGAGAAACTGGATACTTCCGTGTCTTCCATATCGCTAAATGGCGTTCCATTTAAACAGTTGGGGATTCCGCTTCGCTCACGCGGAAAAGTTCTCGGCACATTTGTAATCCAAACTCAAGAAACCTCTTTCTATGAAGAAAATATCGAAATTCTCCAAATACTAGCAGATCAAATTACCACGGCACACGATAACGCACGCCTCTTTGCGGCATCAGAAGCTAGCCTAAGAAGGGTGAATGCGCTTTATCAACAGTACGCCCCTGAGGCTTGGCAAGAATATCTGCAAAGCATCCCAGATAGCATCACCTATGTAGAAGGAGAAATAGCGCAATCAAGTGATACCTGGCAAAAAGCCCAAGAGCGTGCCCAAAAGTCAGAAGAGATGGTAAGCATCACCCAAGAGACCGCCTCAGGAGAAAAAGTTCATTCTCTAGCCGTCCCAGTGAACTTGCGCGGATTACCGCTTGGAATAATAGGCTTCCATCGCCCAATTGGAGAGGGACCATGGCAACAAGACGAGATGAGTACCGTGCAAGCAATTACTGATCGTTTAGTCTTAACCATAGAGAACATTCGCCTGCTAGAGGACACGCAGCGCCGCGCTGCGAAAGAACGCCTGACAAGCGAAATAACAGCCCGTATGCGTGAAACCTTGGATATGGACACTGTGCTACAAACCGCTATTCGAGAAATTGGAGGAACACTAGACATCTCCAGAATTAAGTTACGCATGAGCAGTGATACACACGAACCAACCCCAGAAAGGTGATTCTGCAAAAAAGATGAGAACTATCCTGATACCGTCCCCCCTTACTAGAGGCGACTATGACTGAAAAAGACAAAATGCAACATCCTCCCCAAAAAACGGAGTTAAATTACAAAGCTACGGCTAAAGTCACCATGGAACAATACCGTCTCAACTACACACACCTCATGTGGGTTCTGGTACCTGGCGCCTTTATCTTCGCTGTTGCTTACCTGGTTATCTACATACAGACCAGAGCCTGGCAACTTCTAGGACAAACAGGATTACTTATAGTAGCCGTCACCTGCGCGGCTATAGGCTACTACAATCTAATACGCCGAGAAAAATTCGACACTGCTGGATATTGGCCTCTTATAGGTCTAGTAATTGGCTATGGCGGTGCAGAAATATTCTTCAGCGGAATGACCGTATACCACGCTATAGGCGGCATCTTATTAATTTTGCTTTTAAGCAGTCTGCTCCTGCAAAAAAAATGGAAGTCTTGGTTAATCGCAATAGCTTCATTCGGGGCTTACATCTGGCTGGTCAATTTATTTGAACCACTACCTCGCTACAACGCTACCCAAATCCCCTTACTAAACTTCGTTATTCCCGGCCTAACAGGAGTATTGGTACTATTATCTCTTTGGCAAGTTATCAGCTTACTCCGTTTCGGCACCATCCGCACCCGACTATTAATAGCATTCGCTACAGTGACTCTTCTAATAACTGCCTCAATCAGCATCACTTGGGTAATAATGGGCTACCAGAGCTTACAAGCTCAACAAATAAACCACCTTGAATCAGTAGCAATGCTCAAAGAAGCCGAGGTTAAAGATTGGTTAAGTAATCTCGAAATAAACCTTTCTCTCATATCATCTAGAAAAAACGCGTTAGACAATTTGGAAATCATCTTGTCGCCCGATCCAGCAGAAACATCGGCATATAACACAGCTTATAAAGACCTAGCAGAACGTCTCAATTGGACCATCGAACAAACGCATCTCTTTGAAGAAATATTCATTCTAGACCTCCAGGGAAAGGTAATAGTGTCTACAAATCCTGTCCAAGAAGGCAAACTCTACGCCAATGAAACCTATTTCCAGCAAGGGTTAGAAGAAACCTATATCCGCCCCCCAGCTTACGCCTTGTCGGCAAACAAAACTACAGTGTTAATAGCACTGCCATTACTTGACCAAGAAGAAAAAACAATAGGTGTCATCGCAGGCCACAGCAACCTAGACACCTTGAATGAAGTTATGACCAAACGAACAAATCTGGGAGAAACAGGGGAAATCTATCTGGTGGATAGCGGTTATGGTATGCTAACCGAATCACGCTTTGGTAAGAAAGAAGGCTATATGAGTACCGAAGGAGTCAATACCGCAGTAGATGAACAAACCAATGGCTCTGGGCTATACGAAGACTATCGCGGTATTCCTGTTATCGGAGTCTACCATTGGATGCCAAAACTTCAGGCAGCGTTGCTGGTTGAACAAAACCAAACCGAGATATTCGCCCAGATCAGCAACATAGCACTAACCAGCCTCGCTGTAGCTATCGCCTCTATCCTGCTTAGCTTAGGTGGTTCACTACTAATCACCCGCAGCATTGCTAACCCCTTAAGCATTCTAGTGGAAACAGCATCTCAAATTGCAGCCGGCGAACTAGAACACACCGCCGAAGTAATAAGAAAAGACGAAATAGGCACATTAGCTCAAGCATTCAACCAAATGACAACCCAATTGCGTGAATTGATCAGTGGACTAGAAGAGAGAGTACTTGAGCGCACTAAAGAACTAGAACAACATTCGTCTTACCTAGAAGCTTCAGCCGCTGTAAGCAGGGCGGCTACATCCATCATAAATACCGACCAATTGGCCCAAGAAGTGGTTGAACTCATTCAGGAACGATTTGATTTGTATTACGTAGGGCTTTTCATTGTGGATGAGACCAATGAATGGGCCATCTTACAAGCAGGAACAGGAGAAGCGGGGCGGCAAATGCTGCTAGAAAAACATAGGCTGAAAATAGGCGGCGAATCAATGATTGGGCAATGTGTAGCCCAATCCGAAGCGCACATAGCCTTAGATATTGGAGAAGAAGCAGTCCACTTCGATAACCCCTACCTTCCAGAGACACGTTCCGAAGGAGCATTACCTCTCCGTTCCCGAGGACAAGTACTTGGCGCGCTCACTGTCCAAAGTGTCGAAGAAGCCGCATTCGACAAAGAGGCCATCACCGTACTACAAACCATGGCCGACCAAATTGCGGTAGCCCTAAACAACGCCCAACTCCTCACTGAGGCCAATACAGCCCTAGAAGCAGAACGCCGAGCCTACGGCGAACTCAGCCACCAGGCTTGGACCAATATGCTGCACTCCCGCACCGATTGGGGCTACGACTTTGAAAATATGTCCCTTTTAAAAGCTCAAGGAAACTGGAGCAATGAAATGCGGCAAGCTGAAGAAACGGGCAAAAGCATACTCAGTGACGATGAAACAAGTTTAGCTATCCCCATAGAAATACGTGGGCACGTACTAGGCGTATTAAACTTTGATAAAGATAACCCAGAAGAACATTGGACTCTTGAAGAGCAGGCTTTACTAGAAAGCTTGACTAAAGAACTAGGCCAAGCTCTGGAAAGCGCACGCCTCTATCAAGATACCCAACGCAGTGCCGCTCAAGGGCGTATCGCAAGTGAAATCACGACCCACATGAGAGAAACACTAGACATTGAAACCGTACTCAAAACCGCTGTAAGCGATATCAGTGAAGCTTTAGGATTAGCGGCACTAGACGTACAATTAGGCACAGCCTCAAACGCATCCAATAAAAACACCCTAGAGTAAAACTATGGAAACCATAAACAAAAAGGGCGCAATAAATTCTAATACACAATATACCCAAGGAACAATTGACGCATTCCGGCACAAATTGCTTCAAAACATACTGCGTGTCATTTCTAGCGTAGGACTATTAATTGTTCTAATGGGCACACTTTCTGCTATTATGCAAGAAATGTTTTGGACAATAGCAGTATATTGGGGCAGCTACATTAGCGTTTTAGTAGTCCTCTTCTGGAAAAAAGCTCCCTATGCTTTACAATCTTGGGTAACTATCATTGTTTTTTTCAATTTAGGAATTGTCAACTATATTCCTGACGGTCTAAATGGAGTCTCGTTCATATTTCTTTTGGCGGCAGTTTTCCTGGGCGGAATTCTGCTGGAAAAACAAGGCAGCACAATCACTTTATCAGCCACTATCACTGCCATAATAGCCTTTGGAGTGCTTTACACAACTAACATTCTCCCGCCTCCTACCATACGCTCCACAGAACCCCTGGAATGGATAACATCTGGTGGAGTTTTTCTACTGATTGGCCTTCTTTTCGGTACTTCAACCAACTACCTGCTATCGCGCCTAATAACCGCCCTCAACCAAAGCTACCAGCTAACAAACGAACTAGAAGAACATCAGAAATCGCTAGAAAAAGCCGTAGAAGAACGCACCGCCTCTTTAGAAAAACGCAGCACCCACCTAGAGGCAGCAGCTTACGTGGCCCGTGAGTCAGCCACAATCCAAGAAGTAGGAACCCTCTTAGATAAAATCTCAGACCTCATCTCAGAACATTTTGGGTTCTACCACACCGGTATTTTCTTATTAGATGACACCAAAAAATACGCCATTTTGCGTGCCGTTTCCTCAGAAGGCGGACAACGCATGCTAGACAACAAACACCGCCTCCAGGTAGACGAAAACAGCATAGTTGGCTATGCCGCCCACCAAGGGAAACCTCGCATCAGCCTTGATGTCGGTGAAGACGCCGTTTACTTCAACAATCCCTATTTACCAGACACCCGCTCCGAGATGGCACTTCCCCTCCGCGTACATGGAGAAATCATTGGCATACTAGATGTACAAAGCACCCAACCAAAAGCTTTTACAACTGAAGATGTAGCAACATTACAAACCCTTGCCGACCAAGTTGCACTAGCTATCCGCAATACGCGCCTTTTCCAAGAAAGTCAAGAAAGCCTAAAAGCCTTGCAACGGGCATATGGAGAATCTAGCCGCGAAGCTTGGAAAGAATTCCTAACTAGCCAACCAAACCTAGGGGAGAGGCACGATCCATTGGGCGTTTTGCCACCCCCCAACCAATGGAACGAGGAAATGAAATTGGCAGTCCAACAAGAAAAAACGGTCACAGACAAAAGCCGAACGCTGGCAATTCCTCTCAAAGCACGCGGCCAGGTCATTGGCGTTATCAATGCCCTTAAAGCTCAAGATGCTCCTCCATGGATAGAAGAAGAAATAAACCTCATCGAAACCCTAACCGACCAGTTAAGTATCGCCCTAGAAAGCGCACGCTCTTACCAAGAAACCCAACACCGCGCCATCCGTGAGCGCGTTATCAGCAAAGCCTCATCTCGCATGAGAGAAACCCTAGATATCAATAGCGTACTCCAAACCGCAGCCAAAGAATTACGAGAGGCTTTAGGCATCGCAGCCGCAGAAGTTTGGGTAGAAGTAGAAGAATCGTCTGAAAACAACTAACAAAAGGAGAATATTATGAAAAACTATCGCCAACTTATTGTTCTATCCCTTATTATCGTGATGTTTTCAGGCCTGCTTATAGGTTGCCAGCCGCAAGAAACAACCCTTGAGGTTTATGCTGGTAATGGTATCAAAAAACAAATGGAAGAGATTAAAGCGCTTTATGAAGCGCAAAATCCGCATATTACACTCGTTTACAACTTTGCGTCATCCGATGCCTTACAAGCGGCTATGCGGACACTTGAACAGGGTGATTTAATAATCACCGGAGAAAGTGATATTGAAGCCATGTTTCAAGACAATTTGGTTCTTGAGCGCTATCACGTTGCGTCTAAAATTACAACTCTCGTTGTACGTGAAGGCGATGACACTGTTACAACTTGGGACGATCTTGCCAAAGAGGGTGTGCGTATTACCATGCCTAATCCCGAATTAGGCAGTGGTGGCCGCGCTGCAGAGCAGACAATTAAAAATTCACCATTGAGCGAGCAAATTTCCGCGAATATCGTTTCCTACACATCAAAACCAGCAGATGCTGTTACCCTCTTACTCAACAACGAAGTTGACGTTGCCATCCGGCCATTTTTTATTACAAGCGCAGAAATAAAATTTATTGAAGTGCCTGAAGAAATTGTCGAAAACTTCCTCCTTTGGATTGCGGTAACAACCTTCACTCAAGCCGAAGAAGAAGCGTTGGCGTTTGCCCAGTTTGTTATCAGCGATGAAGGGCAGCAAATCTTCCAAGATGCTGGGTACTCTGTTGCTGAACAATAAATTTTTGGTGGTGGCTCTCAAGTAAGTAACGCGCTTGTCACTGCGAGCGGAATTTACAGAGCGTGACAGTCTCCGGCATCACAAGGGAGATTGCTTACTCAAGAATATGCTTCGCTATCGGCAAAAAACGCCTCGCAATGACAGTACCATCGCTTACTTTACCACTACTAAATTTTTTAGATTTTCCCATTTCCACTTAGAGTGAGGCCCGTATGTCTCTTAAGTTAAAAATAACTCTTCTAGTCATGATGATCGCTAGCGTGCTAATTGCTTCGCTTCTTGTATTTTCATGGAATACCGATCAGATAGCTAACATCAACACCAAACGTGAGTTCGGGCAAATATTGCTCTCTACTAGCAATAACCTAGCCCTAGGAAAACTTGTACTCCAATCCGATAGCGATGAGAAAGCCGCTGTTTCATCTAAGCTTTCTAGTGACATTTTCGTCGTGCAAATTGCTATTAAAACTAACTTAAAATACGAAACTCACCCAGAACAACAAGCAAATTTGCGTAATATTCAAATTCAATTGCCAACAATCAGTTTGTTGCTAGAAAGCATCCAGACCCGTTTGGAAAATAACGAAGAACTCACTGGAGACGACATTCTTAGCTTAAATCAGCTAGACAGTATGGCTAGCGACATCCAACAAACAGTAAGTAACTATAATGACTATCTAGACACAGAAGAAGCTCGCATCACAAAAACGACTACACTCTATATGAATATTCTCATTGGCTTAATGCTTGCGCTAGTTTTAGGCGTTACATTATTTGCCTCGTTCAACATTCTCCGCCCTATTCGCAATCTCACAGATTTCGCAGAGACTCTTACTCAGGGAGTTTATGACCAAAATATAAATATCCGCAGCCACGATGAATTTGGTCAACTTGGCCACACGTTCAACACCCTGTCTACGCGCTTAAATGACCTAATCACCAACCTTGAAAACCGTATCTCTGAACGCACTTCCGAGCTGAAGCAACGTTCCGCTTACCTAGAAGGCTCCGCCGAAATCAGCCGGGCAGCAAGTTCTATCTTAGATACAAACACATTAATCAAACAAGTGGTGCAACTTATCAAAGAGCGTTTCAATTTCTATTACGTGGGCCTTTTCCTTGTGGATGCAAGAAATGAATGGGCGGTGCTTCAAGCTGGCACAGGTGAGGCAGGGCAAAAAATGCTCGCCCGTAACCACCGTCTCAAAATTGGAGAAGGCATGATCGGCTGGAGCATTGCCAACGCTGAAGCCCGCATCGCGCTGGATGTCGGCAAGGACGCCGTGCGCTTCGAAAACCCCGACCTTCCCGAAACCCGTTCTGAGGGCGCGTTGCCCCTCCGCTCGCGCGGGCATGTGCTAGGAGCCTTAACAATCCAAAGCACCGAAGAAGCTGCATTCAACCAAGACATCCTTACCACCCTGCAAACCATGACCGACCAAGTGGCTATAGCACTCGATAACGCCGAATTACTCGCCAAAAGCGAAGCCGCTCTAGAAGCCGAGCGCAAAGCTTACGGTGAATTAAGCAAAGAAGACTGGAAAGAACTGGCTCGCGGACAAACCATTCCTCGCTATCGTTCAGACGCTCCAGATACTGTCTACCCTATCACAGAAAAGGAACGTCCCGAAGCAGCTCAAACCGCCCCAGACATTCAAGACAATGGCCTTACCATCACTATTCCCATCAAAAGCCATGATTATACTCTAGGCGGCATCAAGCTCAGCAGACTAAAAGATAGTCCCGACTGGACTGAAGAACAACTTGAAATAGCTCAACTACTGAGTGAACAAATGAGCGTAGCCCTAGAAAGCGCGCGTCTCTATAGCGACACTCAACGCCGTGCCGCCCACGAACAATTGATCAGTGAAACCACAGCACGTATTCGTGAGACACTGGATATGGACACCATTATGAAAACAGCCGCCGAGGAAATTCGCCAATCTCTTGATTTGCCCGAAGTCGTTGTCCAATTAATCCCTCCTCAAAAGGTGTTGTCAAGCGAGGAAAAAACCGCATGATATTTCCTAATATAGACCAAACTATTCAACTTCTCGCTTGGTTCCTCGCTTTTGGGGAATTAATCTTCGGGATATATTTCTTAATCACTAATCCCCGGCACCGCATCAACCGCTTTACGGGGGTCACTTTATTTATTTTGGCAATCAATAGTTTTATCAATGGCTTTTTGCCATTAGCCCCAAATGCTAATACCGCCCTCATCTTAACTATCGGCTCAGCTATTACAAACCCTATACTTAGCCCGGTTCTCATGCACTCATTCATCGCCCTCATTAAACCGACCTGGCTAAAAATAAAGGGTGGTTGGCTAAATAAGTTGCTTTTCGTACTTGCCGGATTACCAATCTTATTCACTATCTCAGATATATTATTGGGGACAAATTTATGGTACACCGGCTTGCCAGAAACATACATTAATGGGTGGATAGCTTTTGATAACTACGCGCAAGGAAGTCTTAGTATAATTATCCGATGGGTAAATTTCTACGCGATTACATTCATCTCCCTTTTTGCAGCCCTCTATATTGCCCTACGGAGTGAAAATATTCGCACAAAACGTTTAGGATGGCTTTATTTTGGAATACAACTCACTTTCACAACCACTTCAGCAATATTACACTCTATTGAACCACTCAAAACAACGTCCACTATAATTACCAACCTTATTATGACTATAGGTCTAATTTGGATTACTATTCAGAAACTGCGCATCGAAAAAGTTCCCACTTCCGGTAGAATCCGCATCCGTGCAATTAGCTTGGTTTTAGGAACATCATTCTCCGTTTTTGCCGTTGTCACAGCAACCATGACTAACCAAACTACCATGGCCTTATCTACCATAACAGCCAATCAACTTAGAAAAAGTAGTCAAGCTTTATCGCTCAACACTTTTTCTTGGCTAGAAAATTCGCGCAAAGCCCTAGAAAAAATAGTTACTAATCCGGCCATAATCAGCATGGACCCCGAACAACAAAAAGTCATCCTGGAAACAGCAGTTAGCGTTCACCCTGATTGGTATTTAGTAAGTACAACTGACACTCAAGGTATCAATGTAGCTCGCAGTGACAATGCAGAACCTAAAGATTACAGCGACAGGGACTGGGTGAATGACGCATTGGCAGGTAATTATATAACTTACCAAACGCTCGTTGAACGCACAAACGAAGAACCGGCTATAGTTTTCTCCATGCCTATCAAAAATGAGGCTGGTGAAATTATAGGCGTAGGCATGTTTGCCAGTGATCTAAAAGAACTGACAAAACAAGTAAATTCCACCGTAATTGGAGAAACAGGATATGCCTTTGTGGTAAACGCTAATAACCAAGTAATTGCTCACCCCAATAATAGTTTTGTGTCTGAATTACACGATCTAAGCCAGTACCCACCAGTGATAGCCCTTCGAGAATTGAAGCGCGGCGATAGCAAGCAAGTAAATTTTGTTGACGATGAAGGCGTTAAATGGCATGCTTATATAAACGTATTACCAAATTCATGGGGAATTATTGTTCAAGAAACTGAAGAAGAAACACTTACTGCTAACCATAAAATAGCTGGCATAGGCGCCATGTCTTTATCACTAGGTTTTTTGTTAGTGGGCTTGGTTATTAGCATTGTTATTACTCAAACCCTATACCCCATTTTACGCTTAACCGTTACAGCTACAGCCATTGCAAAAGGCAACCTAGAACAAAACGCAGAAATACTTAGCACCGATGAAGTCGGGCAACTTGCCAGAACTTTTAATACCATGACAGAGCGATTACGTGAAACTATTGGCTCTTTGGAAACGCAAGTAGCCGAACGTACAGCAGAACTAGAACAACGTTCCGAACAATTACACGCAGCCACTGAAGTAAGCAGTGCCGCTTCCGCCATTTTGGATACCGAGCAATTGATCCAAAATGTGACAGAACTCATCCGTGAACGCTTTAATTTATCTTACGTAGGTCTTTTCCTCGTTGATGAAACTTTCGATTGGGCCATACTCAGAGCAGGAACCGGCGAAGTAGGAAAAGCCATGCTCGCTAGAGGCCATAAAATTAGAGTAGGAGAAGGCATGGTTGGCTGGAGTGTGTCCAACGCCCAAGCTCGGGTAGCCCAAATAGCCGCCGAAGACGCTTTCCGTCTAACCGCTGAAGAGTTACCTGAAACTCGTTCCGAAGCCGCCATCCCTATCCAAGCACGAGGAAAAACCTTAGGCGCATTAACAGTTCAATCTGCTCAGCCAGAGGCCTTTGACGAAATCTCCATCTCCACATTACAAACAATGGCCAATCAAATTGGCGTTGCCATTTCTAATGCGCGCTTATACACAGAGAGTCAAGAGGCTCTTGCAACTGCTCACCGCGCGTATGGTGAAGTAAGCCGCCAGGCCTGGCAAGAACTCGTTCAAAGGGATCTATCCGCCCATGGCTACCGCAGTACAGCCAAAGGCAGCACTCCCGAAAAAGACACCCTCCCTCCCGAAACGCTCCAAACCCTCCAAAAGGGAAAAAGCGTCACTATGGAATCAGAAAATCGCTACACCTTGCTTCTACCTATTCTAGTGCGCGATACTGTCATTGGCGTCATCAACACGCATAAACCAATTCATGAAGATGCTTGGACAGCGGAAGAAATTAACCTCCTAGAAACATTAGCCGAGCAATTAGGCGTAGCTCTGGAAGGCGCGCGTTTGTACCAAGAGACCCAGCGTCGTGCCATCCATGAGCAACTGACAGGAGAAATAGCCACCCGTTTGCGCGAAACACTAGATATTGAAACCGTACTCGCAACCGCGGCTAAAGAATTGCGTGATGCTTTGGGTGTTGCCACCGCAGAAGTTTGGATAGAATCAGAGAATGAGTAACTCAAAAACTGCATCACTAGGAGATAAAAAATGAAACACCATAAACTATCATTTGTATTCGCTGGATTGTTGTTTGTCTTACTGCTTGCGTCTTGTACTACAAACCAACCGGCCCAAACACCTACCCCTGAGATTAAAATACTCAAAATTGGCGTGTTAGGCCCTTTTACAGGCCCTTCTGCCGCTACTGGCACGCAAATTAAAAACGCGGTAACAATGGCTTTTGATGATATAGATTACACTATAGGCGATTACCAAATTGAACTGGTCTGGATAGATTCCAAATCTGATCCAGAGATAGCTACACAAGCCTATGAAGAAGCCATTAAAAATCAAGGTGTCCAAGTTGGCATCATGAACTGGCACAGCTCTGTAGCTGTAGCTGCCATGGAAGTGACCGCGAGAAATAAAATCCCCCACTTTTTCGCCATGGGAGCAAGCAGCGCGGTCAACCAGAAATTCCACGCCAGCCCAGAATTTTACGGGTATTGGAACTTCAAAGGCTGGCCTGGTGTTGAACAAATTACCTCTACCTACGTCCAAGTAGCTGAAGATGCTATTACCGCTGGGGTTTTACAGGTTGATGAGAAATTGGCTGCCATCTACGGAGAAGACACAGACTGGGGACGTGGCTTTGGAAACGCAATCAAACCTCACCTAGAAGCCAGTGGGTGGAGCATTGTCTCTGAACAATACCTTTCTTTGGATGCCACCGATTTCTCAGCCGTTGTTAAAGATTTCGAAGAAAAAGGAGTCGTTCTAGTAGCGGGTACCGCAACATCAGATACTTTTATGGCCGAATTTCTTAAAGAGCTTGACCAATCTGATTTAAATATTATAACAATTGCAGATGGTTTGGGTTGGCTTAGCGAATGGTATAGCTCGGCTGGCAGCTCATCCAACTACGTTCTAGACCAAGGGCCTCCAGGCTGGAAAACTAACGCGGCGCAAGCTTTTGCAGAAGATTACGAAACCCGATGGGGAATCGCTCCCAGCCCAACAAGTGCCGGGCTAACGTATGATTATGCTAATTTTTTCATTCAGATAGCTAAGGCAACTTACGATCAATATGGCGAATTGAACAGTGAAACCCTATATGAATTTGGCAAAGAAAAAGTGCAAAGCGGACAATTCAGTTATGCCGATGGTGTCTTGATGCCAGAATACAAATACACGCCAGAAACCGTCCCCGATCCCATAGTTGGCATAGAATACTACGTTTTTCCTGTACTTCAGTATATTAATGGAGAAGGCGTAGTAATCTGGCCCGAAGAATGGAAAGAAGCTGACTTCCAGGTGAAACCCTAAGCAAGGAGCAGTTATGAGCACACAATCACAGACTAAAACACCTGTGAGAAGTATCCCTCTCCTCCATTTGTTACAAACCAGGTTAATCTTGTTCTTCCTGGCTATTTCTATTATCCCTCTAGTGTTTGTGAGCTGGTGGACATTTACCCGTTCGCAAAACGCTCTGAGCGCACAAATAAATGATCGCCTTGTCGCCGTGCGAAACTTAAAAGCTGAACGTTTGGAGGCTTTTCTCACCTCACTTGAAACAAGCTTAAATGTTGATGCTAACTCCCCTGTGATTGTCGATGCTCTTCAGCATTTTTCTTCCGCAGAAGATTTTTATTCCATACGTCTAGCCTATTTGTGGGATTCCACTTTATTAGACGCTGGTCAAGGCACCATTTACGATAGATACCATGCTCAGTACCACAACATATTTGGAAGCATGTTAAACACCAAGGGCTATGCTGACATGTACCTGGTAGCTCCCGATGGCACCATAGTCTACAACTTTGATAAAGGCGATGATTTTGCTACTAACCTCTTAAGCGGGCCTTATAAAGATACTCATCTAGCCGCTTTATTCCGCGAATTACGCACAAGCACTGATGCTGAAGAAGTAAAAATAACTGATTTTGTCCCTTACGGCCCTTCTCACGGCATACCAGCCAGTTTTATAGGCTCTCCAATAATAGCCAATGGAGAAAACATAGGCGTACTTATCTATCAACTTAACTTGGCATATCTTAATGACATCTTACAAAAAGAGGCTGAAGTTATAGGAATGACAGGCGAAGTCTATCTAGTTGGAACAGATAAATTAATGCGCTCCGATTTGCGTTTTAGTGAAGAAAGTACTATTCTAAAACAAGAGATTGATAATCAAGCAGTAAGATCCGCGTTAGATGGCAAAACTAGTACCGGACAAATTACAAATTACAATGGCGAGCTTGTGCTTGTTGCCTACCAACCCCTAAAATTTGGAACGCAAACCTGGGCTTTAGTAACGCAGGTAGACGCAGCAGAAGCCGCAACCCCCGCCAATCTTCTTAGTAGTTCAATCTTGTTTTTTAGTGGAGTGGTTGCCCTGCTAGTGACAATAATAGGAATTATTATCACCAGGCGCATTATCAAACCTATTTCCGAGTTAACAATGGCAGCGGCAGCCATAGCAGAAGGCGACATAAACCGCCCTGTACCAGTTACTACACGTGACGAAATTGGTCTCTTAGCTCAAGCTTTTGGCACAATGACAGAACGTCTGCGAGACTTATTAAGTGGCCTAGAGCAGCAAATTGCTGACCGCACCCGTGCCCTAGAACAACGTTCCGCTTACCTAGAAAGTTCCGCCGAAATCAGCCGAGCGGTAACCTCTATCTTGGATACAGACATCCTAATCCGACAAGTTGTGCGGCTCATCAAAGATCGTTTCAATCTCTACTACGTGGGACTTTTCCTTGTGGATGAAAGAAACGAATGGGCAATACTTCAAGCTGGCACCGGCGAAGCTGGACAAAAAATGCTCGCCAGCAATCACCGTCTTAAAATCGGAGAAGGCATGATAGGCTGGAGCATCGCCAACGCCGAGGCTCGCATCGCACTGGATGTAGGCGAGGACGCCGTACGTTTCGAAAACCCCTACCTGCCCGAAACACGCTCTGAAGGCGCATTGCCACTTCGTTCGCGTGGGCGCGTGCTAGGAGCGTTAACAGTCCAAAGCGCCGAAGAATCCGCTTTCGATCAAGACATTCTCACCACTCTACAGACCATGGCCGACCAAGTGGCTGTAGCCCTAGATAACGCCGAGTTGTTCGCCAAAAGTGAAGCAGCCCTAGAAGCTGAACGCAAAGCCTACGGCGCATTAAGCCAAGAAGCCTGGAAAGAAATAGTTCGCGGTCAGACCATTTCTGGTTACATCTCTAACGCCCCGGGAATGGCATACCCTATCCAAGACCAACAAACCCTCCCCTCGCTGCACACCATAGATCAAACAATCCAAGATGAAGGTCTCTCCGCCGTTATCCCCATCAAAAGTCACGGACGCATTTTAGGCGGCATCAAACTTGGCAAACTTGAAGGCAGCAAAGAATGGACACAAGACCAACTTGCCCTAATCCAAACCGTGAGCGAACAAATGAGCGTGGCGCTGGAAAGTGCGCGTCTCTACCAAGAAACTCAGCGCCGTGCCACTCGTGAGCGTGTAATTGCGCAAGTATCAACTCATATTCGCGAAACCCTGGATATACAAACGATCCTTGAAACAACTGTAGATGAATTATACGAACGCTTAGGATTAGAAACGGCAGCCATCCACTTGGCTACCGAGATTGTGCAAAGCGAGGAGGAATAAGTTATGCCCATACTTTTTTGGGTAGAAATTGCAGCCTATTCAGCAGCTACCCTTAGCGCATTCACATTGGGTTTAATGGTATTAGCGACCGCGCCCAGACAACTGCTCAACCGCTTCTTTGCTTTTATCGCCATCTTAGAAGCTATTTGGGCTGTTTCTGCCGTACTATTAAGAATTGATCTACTGCTAGAGATAGGCAACGCTACCTTTTGGTTAGAATTTGCCGCCATTGCCTTGAATGTCATAGGTTATATTTTGCCCGCGTTTGCCATTCGCTACGTTGGACGCCGGTCAAAACGTGTTGATATATTTGTACTGCTAGGCTTTGTTGCCGCAGCAATTGTTATGGTGCCTACCTTCCGCGGCCAAATTTTGTTTAATCCAAATTTGGCCGCAAACGGCATCGCTATATACGATGTCACTCAATGGGGATATATAGCCCCCTTGATACCTATACCATATTTTATTTTATCGTTTGTGATTCTTTGGCGTGATCGCCACGAGGCAAAGTCTACATACTTAGCATTAAGCACATTAGTCTTATTAATTGGGTTCGTATTGGGTGGAATATTACGTTCTGTTTTTCCATTACCAATTTTATCAATTACAGTCGCGCTCAGCGTAGGGGTTATGGGTTATGGCATTATTAAAAACCAGCTTTTCAATCCTTTAAAAGAATTAACCGAGCAATTAGAACAAAAAGTAGCAAAACGCACGCAAGAACTAGAAATCAGCCGCGATGCGCTCGCCGCTCAAACCCGTAAAATGGAACGCCGCAACAAGTACCTAGAAACAACTGCCACTGTAATACAAGAAGTCTCTTCTGTATTGCAGCCAGACGAATTACTCTCCGAAATAACGAACTTAATCACTGAACGGCTTAAACTTTTCCGCGTCGGCCTCTTTCTAATAGATCCAAGTAAAGAATGGGCTGTCCTTCGTGCCGCCGCTGGCCACGGAGCATTAAAAGAATTGGTTAAAGATGAGTTTCGTCTGCGCATTGACGAAAACGGAATCGTTGCCCATGTTATCAAAACAGGTCTCCCATACCTTACAGCAGACACAACCCAAGAACCTATCTATCTTCAAGTAGATAAAATTGCCGATACACGCTCCGAGTTAACCGTACCCTTGCGAGCACGCGGCAAAATTATGGGTGCCTTATCTATCCAAAGCCCAGAACTAGACACGTTCAACGAAGAAGACATTACTATTATGCAAACACTAGCAGACCAAGTGGCATTAGCAATCAGCAATGCCCAACTCTTCCAACAAACTCAAGAAAGTCTAGAAATTGAGCGGCGGGCCTATGGTGAATTAAGCCGAGAAGCCTGGCAAAAATTGCTCCGCGGACAAGACAGCATAGCAGTCCTTCGGGATGAAAGCGGCGTCACACAAATAAGCGAATGGATTGACCCTGAAGTGAAACAAGTACTCGAAACAGGGGAAATTATCAGGAGCGAAGGAAACGCCACAAAACTGGGAGTGCCCATCCGCGTGCGTGGACAAGTCATTGGCGCTATTGACGTTCATAAACACGAAGGCGCTGGTGAATGGAACAAAGAGCAAATAACTTTAGTAGAGACGCTGGCAAGCCAAGTTGGTGAGGCCCTTGAAGCCGCGCGTCTTTACCAAGAAACCCAGCGCCGTGCCGCCCGTGAACGAACAGCTAGCGATATTACCGCCAAAATGCGCCGTGCCGCTGGCGTAGAAAGAATTGTCCAAACCGCGCTAGATGAACTTTACGAAACATTAGGTACATCACGCGCCTTTATTCAACTAGGAACAACGCCAAATCAAAATGAAAACCCAGAAGAAGATAAATAAGGCAATTAAAGCAGCAAGAGGCCACAATGACGGATAAACAAACCAAGATCAACCAGCAAGAACAAATAAAAAGAGAGCTACGCGAAAGCGAAGCACGCTTCCGCGCAATTGTAGAAAATTCTCAATCTGGCATTTTGATAGTGAACAATAACTTTGAATTCACCTATGTTAACGATATGCTCTGCCAAATTTTAGATAGCAGCCAA
>Ga0164318_10000406_pt1 | contig 32094 bp, 40 predicted proteins | sample GuaBasSedimGuay9_FD_113734 | JGI IMG/M metagenome (GOLD analysis project Ga0164318, IMG submission 113734) | Subseafloor sediment microbial communities from Guaymas Basin, Gulf of California, Mexico - Guay9, Core 4571-4, 0-3 cm | ecosystem: Environmental > Aquatic > Marine > Hydrothermal vents...
ACAAAGAACTCCGCTTTGCAATCCGCGAAGGTGGCCGAACAGTTGGCGCCGGTGTGGTTAGTGACGTTATCGAGTAATAGAGGTAAAACAGTAAATCACTCCCTTTTTGCTGCTGGCAAAGGGGAATTAAGAGGTAAGTGCTATGCGTGACATTGTCACTCTTGCTTGTATCGAGTGTAAGCAGCGGAACTACACGACGACAAAAAACAAGCGAAATACTCCAGATAAACTGGAGTTTAATAAGTATTGCCGCTTCTGTCGGAAGCACACCCCCCATAAAGAAACAAAATAAGGGGGACGTGGCGGGAGCCAGGATTAACTTGTAGGCCAGTAGCTCTAACGGCTAGAGCACCGGACTCCAAATCCGGGTGTTGGGGGTTCGAATCCCTCCTGGCCTGCCAAAATTGCGAATTAGTACATCAGCGAGGCCAATAGATCGATGATTGGAAAATTAAACGAGTTTTTTGCCAATGTCAAAGCAGAGCTTAAGAAGGTTACCTGGCCGTCTAAAAAAGACACCTATGCTTCAACGATGGTTGTCATTGCCCTGGTAATAGTCTGTGCGATCTTTCTTGGTGGTGTTGATATGATTCTTTCGCGCCTTATTCGTTTGGTCCTCGGTTGAGGATAAAAAGGACTTTACCATGGCGATGAAATGGTACGGCGTGCATACCTATTCAGGGTATGAAAATAAAGTTAAGTTGAGCCTTGAGGAGCGAATTCGCTCTATGGCTGTTGAGGATCTGTTTGAGGAGATTCTAATCCCTTCAGAGACTGTGGTCGAAATGCGTAAGGGTGAGCGTAAAACCTCTTTACGTAAGTTTTTCCCCGGTTATATGCTGGTGCGGATGGAGCTCAATGATGAAACTTGGCATGTCGTTACCGGGACATCAAAGGTAACGGGGTTCGTCGGTGGAGGACAAAGTCCCCCGGTGATTTCTGATGCCGAGGTTGCTAAGATCACCAGTCGCATGGAAGAGGGCGTTGAAAAGCCGAAGCCAAAGGTTGAGTTTGAGATTGGTGAAACCGTACGGGTTGTGGATGGACCATTTCTTAACTTCACCGGCGTGGTGGAGGACGTTCGTCCTGATCGTGGTACGTTGAAGGTTATGGTGAGTATTTTCGGTCGGGTCACTCCCGTAGAGTTAGAATTTATACAGGTTGAAAAAACCAGCTGAGCTGGGATACGTTTCGTTCGTTTAAGGAGTCAGAGATGGCCAAGAAAATTATTGGACAGATTAAATTACAAATTCCGGCAGGTCAGGCGAACCCTTCGCCACCGGTTGGTCCCGCACTTGGACAGCACGGGGTCAATATCATGGAGTTCTGTAAACATTTTAACGCAAAGACTCAGGAACAGGCTGGTTTGATTACCCCTGTTGTGATAACTGTTTTTGCTGATCGTTCCTTCTCCTACATTACCAAGACGCCACCGGCGGCGATTTTGCTGTTGCGTGCTGCAAAGCTGAAAAAAGGTTCTGGTGTCCCAAATAAAGAGAAGGTAGGCAAGGTCACCAAGGATCAGGTTCTTGAAATTGCTCGCCTGAAAATGCCTGACCTCAATGCTTTCTCGGAAGAAGCTGCAATGCGGATTATTGAAGGCACTGCACGTAGCATGGGAATAGAAGTCGCCTGAAACGGCGAATCGTGGAGATAGAAGATGGCAATAGGTAAAAACATCAAAAATGCAAAAGAGCTGATTGATCGTTCCCAGCTCTACGGAATTGAGGAAGCTCTTGAATTACTCAAGCAGGGCTCCTTTGCAAAGTTCGATGAAACGATTGACGTCTGTGTCAAGTTGGGTGTTGATCCCCGCAAAGCTGATCAGATGATCCGGGGTGCAGTTGTTTTACCGAACGGCCTTGGTAAAACTGTACGGGTTCTGGTTTTCGCGAAGGGGGAAAAAGCACAAGAGGCTGAAGCTGCTGGTGCTGATTTTGTCGGTGCAGAAGATCTGGCCGAAAAGATCCAGGGTGGCTGGTTTGATTTTGACACGGCAATCGCTTCTCCAGATATGATGGGTGTTGTCGGTAAGATTGGCCGTGTATTAGGTCCTCGTGGTTTGATGCCCAATTCAAAAGTTGGTACCGTTACCATGGATGTGACGCGTGCTGTTGAAGAAGCAAAATCGGGAAAGGTTGAATACCGAGTTGAAAAGGCTGGTATTATTCATGCTCCGGTTGGCAAGGTCTCTTTTGAGGCGCAGAAGCTGAAAGAAAATATCCTGACGCTGATAGATGTATTGATGAAGGCAAAGCCTTCAACAGCCAAGGGAACTTATATGAAAAAGGTTACTTTAGCCAGTACAATGGGTGCAGGAATCAATCTTGACATCTCACAACTACAGGCTTTAATCAAGTAAGTAGTTACTTGATTGCAGACTCAGAGTCAAAGACAGCAGGTATGCGAAGCATTTAATGGCGAACCACCTGCCGAGGCTATCGGGTGCTGTGACGACATGGTCGTCTCTCCCCCCCTTCAGCTCGACTTGGACGGGATTTTCATATCCCAGGATTTTAACGAAAGGAGGAGAGTAGATGAACAGGACAGAAAAAGAACAGATTGTTCAGGAACTGGCACAACGCCTGATAGATACTCAGGCAATCTTTCTGGCTGATTACCGTGGTATTAACGTTGATCAGGCTACCCAGCTACGACGTGAACTGACTCAGGCTGGAGTTGAATATCGGGTTGTTAAAAACAACTTGTTGAAACTGGCAGCCCAAGGGACACCTTCTGAGGACCTGCAGTCTTATTGCACCGGTCCGACTGCAATTGCATTGTCAGGCACCGATCCGGTTGCTCCTGCCAAAATTCTCAGTAAATTTGCCAAGGAAATCGATGCATTTGAACTGAAGGCTGGAGTTCTCAGCGGTAAGCTGATGTCAGTTGCAGAAATCAGTGCTTTAGCAGAGTTGCCTAGTCGCGAAGAGTTGCTGGCTCATGCATTGAGGACTATGAACGCCCCGGTCACTAATTTTGTTGGAACTCTGGCTGCAATACCGCGCTCACTGGTTCAGGTGTTGAATGCTATTGGTGAGAATAAAGCTGCGTAAATAAGAATTCACTAAGTTAAATACATATATTTCGGAGGAAAAAATGGCTGCAATTACTAAAGAACAAGTTGTTGAATTTATTGAGAACATGACTGTATTGGAAATGTCTGAGTTTGTGAAAGAACTTGAAGACAAGTTTGGTGTTTCCGCCGCTGCGCCAGTTGCTGTTGCTGCAGCTCCCGCTGCTGGTGAAGGTGCTGCTGCTGAAGAGCAAACTGAGTTTGATGTTATTTTGACCAGTTATGGCGAGAAAAAAATTAATGTTATTAAGGCTGTTCGCTCTATTACCGGCCTTGGATTGAAAGAGGCTAAAGAGTTGGTTGACGGTGCCCCCGGTACTGTTAAAGAGGCTGCTTCCAAGGATGAGGCTGCTGATATTCAGAAGCAACTCGAGGAAGCTGGCGCCAGCGTGGAGTTGAAGTAGTCAGTTTTACCTTTTAGCATGTTCTTAGCCGAGGTCGCCTGGTGCGGCCTTGGCTATTGTCGTTGTCAGCTCGGCAAGTTGCCGCAGTGGATCTGTATCCAGATCCACATTGGTGTTTTCCGGGCCTTTAATTGTTACCCGTGAACCGACCCCCAAAGGAGAAACCATGGCGTATTCGTTTGCGAATAATCCGCTCCTCAGGAAGCATTTTGCAAAGGTTACGAATATTATTGATATTCCAAACCTTATTGATATTCAAAAAACTTCTTATAAGAGATTTTTACAGGCGGAGCTGCCTTCCCCTGAGCGTAAACAGCGTGGGCTTGAGTCGGTTTTTCGGTCTGTTTTTCCAATCCACGATTTTAGCGACACCTGTTCTATGGAGTATGTCTCCTATAGTTTAGGGGCGCCAAAGTATGATGAAGAGGAATGTCATCAACGTGGTATGACTTACGCCGCTCCAATAAAAGTCAAGGTGCGGCTGGTGACCTGGGATGTCGACAAAGATGCCGGTACCCAGTCAATTCGTGACATCAAGGAGCAGGAAGTCTATTTTGGTGAAATTCCATTGATGACAGAAAACGGCACATTCATCATCAATGGGACAGAGCGGGTTATTGTCAGCCAGTTACATCGTTCACCGGGGGTTTTCTTTTCCCACGATAAGGGCAAAACCCATTCCAGCGGAAAAATACTCTTTAGTGCCCGGGTCATCCCCTATCGGGGTTCCTGGCTCGATTTTGATTTTGATCATAAGGATTTACTCTGGGTTCGTATCGATCGTCGGCGTAAACTTCCGGCAACTGTATTGCTGAAAGCTCTCGGCTATACAACCGAAGAACTCCTCAAATATTACTATGATTTCGAAGAGATTTCCTGGGATGGTAAGAAATATACGAAAAAGGTCAATTTTGACCTTTTAACAGGCAAGCGTGCCAGTTCAGATGTCCTCTCTGCTGCAGGTGAGGTGCTGGTCAAGGAAAATCGTAAATTTACTCGCGCAGCGATCCGTAAGCTCAATGATGAGGGAATCGAATCAATTCCGATTACTGCGGAGGATCTGGTTGGTCAGGTTGTCAGCTGTGATATCGTTGATGAGACAACCGGTGAAGTACTCCTTGAGTGTAATGGTGAGCTGACGGAGGCAAAACTTGAGGAATTGAGAGAGAAAGGGATTAATAATTTCTCTACCCTGTTCATTGACCATCTCTATGTCGGTTCGTATCTGAGTGATACCTTAAGGGTTGACAAGGTTGAGACGGCAGATGATGCAATCATCGAGATTTTCCGTCGTCTTCGTCCTGGTGATCCGCCAACGATCAGAACTGCGACAACCCTGTTTGAAAGTCTGTTTTTCAATGCTGATCGATATGATATCTCTGCGGTTGGTCGTTTAAAGCTCAACCATAAGCTCGGGGTTGATAGTCCCCTGGAGCTCTCGACTCTGACTAAAGAAGATGTTCTTAGTGTTGTTCGTTATCTCGTTGGCCTCCGTGATGGCAAGGGATCTGTTGATGATATTGATCATCTCGGGAACCGTCGTGTCCGGGCAGTTGGTGAATTACTGGAGAATCAGTATCGTGTTGGTCTGGTGCGGATGGAGCGGGCGATCAAAGAGCGCATGAGCCTGCAGGATGTTGATAGCTTAATGCCGCACGATTTAATTAACTCTAAGCCAGTTTCTGCGGTTGTTAAAGAATTTTTTGGCTCCTCTCAGCTTTCCCAGTTTATGGATCAGACTAACCCCCTTTCTGAGGTGACCCACAAGCGCCGCTTGTCGGCTTTGGGACCGGGTGGTTTAACCCGCGAGCGGGCTGGTTTTGAGGTGCGGGATGTTCACCCGACTCATTATGGTCGTGTTTGCCCGATTGAGACTCCTGAGGGGCCGAATATTGGTTTGATTGCCTCATTGTCAACCTACGCTCGGATTAATGAGTATGGATTTGTTGAAACCCCTTATCGAATTGTTAAAGATGGTCAGGTAGGGTCTGAGATAAAATATTTTTCGGCGCTAGAAGAAGAAGGGCATGCGATCGCCCAGGCAAATGCACCGATTGATGACGATGGTATCTTTATTAATGATCTGGTTAATGTCCGCCAAGCCGGTGAGTTTTTGCTGTTGTCACCGGATCAGATTGACTTGATGGATGTTTCGCCAAAGCAGATTGTTTCGGTTGCCGCAGCCTTGATCCCGTTCCTGGAAAATGATGATGCTAACCGGGCTCTGATGGGTTCCAATATGCAACGTCAGGCTGTGCCATTGTTACGCACCGATGCTCCTCTAGTCGGTACCGGTATGGAGCGGATTGTTGCCCATGATTCGGGGAACTCAGTTATTGCTCGACACAGTGGTGTCGTAGAGAGTGTTGATGCTGATCGAATAGTTATCCAGATAGACGATAACGATATCGATGACACTGGTGCTGGTGTCGATATTTACAATCTGCACAAATTCAGCCGCTCTAACCAGAATACCTGTATTAACCAAAAGCCAATTGTTAAAACTGGGGATCAGGTTATCCGTGGTGAGGTTATTGCTGATGGTCCATCCACTCAGTGGGGTGAATTGGCTCTTGGTCAGAATGTTCTGGTCGCATTCATGCCGTGGCATGGATATAACTTTGAAGATTCAATCCTGATTTCAGAAAAAATTGTACAGGACGATCGTTACACCTCAATCCATATTGAGGAATTTGAGTGTGTCGCACGTGATACTAAGCTTGGTAAGGAAGAGATTACCGATGATATTCCCAATCTTGGAGAAGATGCGTTAAGTGATCTGGATGAATCTGGAATAATCCGTATCGGGGCAAGTGTTAAATCGGGAGATATTTTAGTTGGAAAAATTACCCCCAAAGGGGAAACCCAACTCTCTCCTGAGGAAAAATTGCTGCGTGCTATTTTTGGTGAAAAAGCTGGCGATGTCAGAGACACTTCATTGCGGGTTCCACCGGGTGAGGAGGGTGTCATTATCGGCGCTCGGGTCTTCTCCCGCAAGGGCTTTGATAAAGATGCCCGGACTGAGCAGATTGAAGCACGGGAAATTGAGAAACTGCTGAAGGATCGGGAAGATGAGATCCGTATTCTGCGAAAATCGACCCGTAACAAGATCGGAACATTGCTGGTTGGATCGACTGCTGCGGTTGGAATTGAAGATGAAGCAGGTAATGTTCTGCTGCCAATGCGGCGTAAAATCACTGCAGATGCCCTCAGCCAAGTTCCTTTTGGCCGGATTCAAGAAATCTCGGTGACCGGTAGTAATGACACCGAAGAAAAAATAAGTAACCTTTTGGCCCGACTGACAGAGCGTGAGCAACTGGTTACCGCTGTTTTTGATGACAAAATCGACAAGTGCAAACGTGGCGATGATCTCCCTCCGGGTGTCATCAAAATGGTTAAGGTTTATATTGCTATAAAACGTCGGTTGCAGGTTGGTGATAAAATGGCTGGCCGGCATGGTAATAAAGGTGTTTTGTCCAGAATTCTTCCGCAGGAAGATATGCCTTATATGGAGGATGGCACCCCGGTTGAGATTGTTCTTAACCCTCTCGGTGTTCCGTCACGGATGAACGTTGGGCAGATTCTTGAAACTCACCTTGGCTTGGCTGCTCGCGGCCTTGGTAATCAAATCAGAACAGTTCTTGAAGAACAATATAGTGAAAAAGCTCTCAAAAAGCAGATCAAAGAGGCTTATAACGATAAAGAGCTCGATCACTTTATTGATGCTCTGAGTGAAGCGGACCTTAAGGTGTTAGCCCGACGGCTGTTTCAGGGAGTACCGATGGCCTCTCCGGTTTTTGAGGGTGTCAGTGAAAAGTTGATCAAGAATGAAGTTGAGCGTGCCGGATTTGATACCAGTGGCCAGATGACGCTCTATGATGGCAAAACGGGTGATGCGTTCAGGGAAAAAGTCACCGTTGGTATCATGTATATGCTTAAGTTGCACCACTTGGTTGATGATAAAATCCACGCCCGTTCAATTGGCCCATACAGTTTAGTCACCCAGCAACCACTTGGTGGTAAAGCTCAGTTCGGTGGCCAGCGACTTGGTGAGATGGAGGTCTGGGCAATGGAAGCTTACGGTGCCGCTCATGCACTGCAGGAATTCTTGACCGTCAAGTCGGATGATGTTGCCGGCCGAACCCGGATGTACGAAGCTATTGTTAAGGGTAAACATACCCTTGAGGCGGGTTTGCCGGAGTCGTTTAACGTTTTGATCAAAGAATTACAGGCTCTTTGTCTGGATGTTGATCTGTTGGAAGAATAGTAAGTTTACTCCAACGGTAATCGTCAAATTATAAATTAAAGCACTCATCCTATAAGGAGAATGCGTTTTGGAAGATATTTTTAGTCTCTTTGAGCGTCCGAAAGATCCATTGAGTTTTAACTCTATTCAATTATCGCTGGCTTCACCGGAAAAGATCCGTGAGCGTTCTTTCGGTGAAGTGAAAAAACCGGAAACCATCAATTACAGAACCTTTAAGCCTGAGCGTGATGGGCTTTTTTGCGCCAAGATTTTTGGTCCAACCAAAGATTACGAATGTAATTGCGGTAAGTACAAGCGGATGAAGCATCGTGGCATCGTTTGTGAAAAATGTGGTGTTGAGGTTATTCCAAGTAAAGTTCGGCGTGAGCGGTTGGGACATATTGACCTGGCCTGTCCCGTTGCTCATATCTGGTTCCTTAAGTCACTGCCTTCACGGATTGGTGCGTTACTTGATATGACCCTTAAGGATCTGGAGAAGGTCCTTTATTTTGAAGCTTATGTGGTTCTTGATCCAGGGGAGACATCTCTGGTCAAAGGGCAATTACTTCCCGAAGATAAATACAGCGAGGCGATGGACGAATTTGCCGGACAATTTGTCGCGGGAATGGGTGCTGAAGCGGTTCGCGAATTGTTGGTTGAGCTTGATCTGGTTGAGGTTGGTGATCAACTACGGATCGAGATGAAAGAGGCAACCAGTGAAGCTAAACGAAAAAAGATTTCCAAGCGACTGAAAGTTATCAATTCATTTCGTCAGAGCGGCAATTTACCGGAATGGATGATTTTGGAAACGGTTCCGGTTCTGCCCCCGGAATTGCGACCTCTGGTGCCATTGGATGGTGGTCGTTTTGCAACCTCTGATCTGAATGATCTCTATCGCCGGGTTATTAATCGTAATAATCGGCTCAAACGACTCATGGAGTTGCGTGCCCCGGAAGTTATTATCCGTAACGAGAAGAGGATGCTTCAAGAAGCTGTTGATGCCCTCTTTGACAATGGCCGGCGTGGCCGGGCAATTACCGGTCCAAGTAAACGTCCACTGAAGTCCTTGTCCGATATGCTCAAGGGGAAAGGGGGGCGTTTTCGCCAGAACCTGCTTGGCAAGCGGGTCGATTACTCTGGCCGCTCAGTTATTGTCGTTGGCCCGGAGTTGAAACTGCATCAGTGTGGTTTGCCCAAGAAAATGGCTCTCGAATTGTTTAAGCCGTTCATCTATCAAAAGCTGGATGAGAGAGGCTTGTCGACGACAGTTAAGAGTGCCAAAAAAATGGTAGAAAAAGAGAAGTCCGAGGTTTGGGACGTCTTGGAGGAGGTAATTAAAGAGCACCCGGTTATGCTTAACCGTGCTCCAACTCTTCACCGTTTGGGCATTCAAGCCTTTGAACCGGTGTTGATTGAGGGTAAAGCGATTCAGTTGCATCCACTGGTGTGTACTGCCTTTAACGCTGACTTTGATGGTGATCAGATGGCTGTTCACCTGCCCCTCTCAATCGAAAGTCAGATTGAGGCCCGGGTACTGATGATGTCGACAAACAATATTCTCTCCCCAGCAAGTGGAAAGCCGATTATTGTTCCGTCACAGGATATGGTTCTTGGTTTGTACTATATGACCAAGGAGCGGCCATTTGTTGCTGGTACAGGAAAAGTATTCGTCTCACGGGATGAGGTGCGTATGGCTTATGATGCTGGTGAAGCTGACCTGCAGGCTGCCATTAAGGTGCGAATGTCTCCAGTTACGGGAGCACCGGTTGAGCGTGTATCAACAACTGTAGGACGTGTTCTGTTGCGTGAAGTTATTCCTGATGCGATTGATTTTAAACACGTTAATAAAGTTATGGGTAAGAAGCAGGTTGCCGATTTAATCGATATCAGCTTCCGTTTTGCCGGCAACAAGGAGACAGTTATTCTTGCAGATAAGATCAAGGAGACAGGTTTCCGTTATTCGAGTTTAGCCGGCGTCTCAATCTGCCTTGATGATATGGTTATCCCGGAGACGAAAGAGGCAAGAATCAAGGTTTCTGCGGATGAAGTGAAAGATATTCAGCGGCAGTATACGGAGGGATTGATAACTGATGGCGAGCGCTATAACAAGGTTATTGATATCTGGGCCAAGTGTACTGAGGATATTGCAGGGACAATGCTCGGCAATATTGCTATTGAGAAAATAAAATCAGAGGATGGTGAAGAGGTCGAAGTTTCATCATTTAATGCGATCCACATGATGGCTGATTCCGGGGCTCGGGGAAGTGCACAGCAGATTCGTCAGTTAGCAGGAATGCGTGGCCTGATGGCTAAGCCAGATGGCTCAATTATTGAGACCCCGATTACAGCTAACTTCCGTGAGGGCTTGACGGTTCTGCAGTATTTTATTTCAACTCACGGTGCTCGTAAGGGTCTGGCTGATACTGCGTTGAAAACCGCAAACTCCGGTTATCTGACCCGGCGTCTGGTCGATGTTGCGCAGGATGCCATCATTATCGAGCAGGATTGTGACACGATCGACGGGATCGAGGTCTCATCCCTGACTGAAGGTGGGGAAGTTATAGAGCGTGTCGGTGATCGAATTCTTGGCCGGGTTGCGCTGGATGATATTATTGACCCTGTCACCGACAAGCTGTTGGTTGAAGCGAACCAGTTGATAGATGAAGCACTGGTTGCAGTCATTGAAGATGCTGGAATCGAAAAAGTTAAAATACGTTCGGTTCTGACCTGTAAGAGTAAGCGCGGTATCTGTGCTTATTGTTATGGTCGCGATCTGGCGCGCGGTCACCTGGTTAATCTGGGTGAGGCGGTTGGTGTTATTGCTGCACAGTCAATTGGCGAACCTGGTACTCAGTTAACCATGCGGACTTTCCATATTGGCGGTACCGCTTCACGGCGGGCAGAACAGACTGCCCTTGAAGCACGCTTCGATGGCTCGCTCAAATACATCAACCTGACTACGGTTGATAACGTTGACGGTTTCCCGGTAGTCATGAATCGCAAAGGTGAGATTGCTGTGGTTGATGATACCGGTCGTGAGCGGGAACGCTATGCGGTTGTTTATGGTGCCCGCTTGACTCAGCATGAGGGTGGTGCGGTCAAGAGTGGTGAGATGCTGGCTGAATGGGACCCCTATACTGTTCCAATTATCACTGAAGTTGGTGGCATTGTCCATTATGGTGATATCGCTGAAGGGGTGACGATGCAAGAGCAGGTTGACGAAGTCACTGGCCTTTCACGTAAGGTTGTCACGGAAGCTAAATCTGCTGATAAGAGACCGCGGATTACCCTGAAGGGGGAAGATGGCAAAGCTGTCAAATTGCCAAATGGGACCCAGGCTCGATATATGTTGCCAGTTGGCGCTAATATCTCTGTTGAAGAGGGTATGGAACTTCATGCTGGTGCTATTCTTGCTAAAATTCCGCGTGAAACAACCAAGACCAAAGATATTACCGGGGGCTTGCCACGCGTCGCTGAGCTGTTTGAAGCACGCAAACCAAAGGAACTTGCAGTTATCTCTGAAATTGATGGGGTCGTTTCCTACGGTAAGGATTCCAAGGGTAAGCGTAAGATTGTTGTCACCCCTGGAATCGGTGATCCAGGCGAATATCTAATCCCCAAAGGAAAGCATATTTCGGTACATGAGGGGGACTTTATCCATGCCGGCGAAGAGTTGGTTGATGGATCGAGTAACCCGCACGATATTCTGCGTGTACTTGGTAGCAAAGAGCTTTCAAAGTATCTGGTCGATGAAGTGCAAGAAGTTTACCGTTTGCAGGGGGTTAATATTAACGATAAGCATATTGAAACTATCGTGCGACAGATGCTGCGGAAAGTACAGATTAAGGAAGTGGGAGACACTAACTTCCTGATAGATGATCAGATTGATCGTTGGGTTTTTGAGGCGGAGAACAATAAAATTCTGGCTGCAGGTGGGGAACCGGCAATCGGTGAGCCGATTATGCTCGGGATTACCAAGGCTTCTCTGTCAACTGAGTCATTTATTTCAGCTGCCTCTTTCCAGGAAACTACCAAGGTGCTGACACAGGCCTCAATCCAGGGTAAGACCGACTCGCTGCGCGGACTTAAAGAAAACGTTATTATGGGCCGCTTGATACCAGCTGGTACCGGGGTTGCTAAATACCGTTCTGCTGAGCTGATGATTCCAGAACCAGAGATCAAGTTAGAAGAACCAATTGAGATAGATGATTCAGAAGTTGAAACATCAACAGAGGCCGATTGACGGGGTTGAAACTCCATAAACAGGAGCCCTCTTGACCAACAAAGAATATTTTGCTGGCAAGAGAAAAGAGCTTGACAAAGCCACAGCCGATTGATAATGTCAGCGGGTTTTTCCCCATGGAAATATCAGTCTTGATGGCTGGAATAACGCAAAGGATTTGGGAGAATCTAGATGCCAACAATTAACCAATTGATCCGCAACGGGCGTAAAAAGAAGATTGTAAAATCGACTGCCCCTGCGCTTAAATCATGCCCGCAGAGACGTGGAGTTTGCACTCGCGTGTACACCACGACTCCAAAAAAACCTAATTCCGCTTTGCGGAAGGTTGCTCGGGTTCGTTTGACTAACGGGATTGTCGTGACTTCGTATATTCCAGGGGTCGGCCACAATCTGCAGGAACACTCTGTTGTTTTGATTCGTGGCGGTCGGGTTAAAGATTTACCTGGTGTCCGTTATCATATTGTGCGTGGCACTCTCGATCTTGCTGGTGTTAAGGATCGTAAGCAGGGCCGCTCTAAATACGGCGCTAAGCGCCCGAAGTAATTTAAGTAACTAATATAGTTTGAGGAAGAGGACGCTATGCCAAGGAGAAGAGAGGTCCCTAAGCGGATCATCTTGCCTGACCCCAAGTTCGGGGATCTGCAGGTTGCCAAGTTTGTTAACAATGTCATGGTCGATGGAAAGAAGAGTACCGCTGAGCAAATTGTTTACGGTGCATTTGATTTGGTTGCTGAACGTTCTGGTAATGACCCACTTGAGGTCTTCAAGACGGCTATGGAAAATGTGCGACCAGTTCTTGAGGTCAAGTCCCGTCGTGTCGGCGGATCAACTTACCAGGTTCCAATAGAGGTGAGTCCATCACGCCGTACTGCGCTGGCAATGCGTTGGATTGCAATACATGCTAAAGCGCGCAGTGAGAAGACTATGCGTGAGCGCCTTGCTGGTGAGTTTTTGGATGCGTTTAATAATCGGGGCGCGGCTGTGAAGAAGCGCGAAGACACACACCGTATGGCAGAAGCTAATAAGGCATTTGCTCATTACCGTTGGTAGTTCAGTCGTTAGGATCAGGAGTATTTTGTGGCTCGTAAAGTAGCTTTAGATAAAACCCGCAATATTGGCATTATGGCCCATATTGATGCTGGTAAAACGACGACTACGGAACGTATTCTTTACTATACGGGAGTTTCGCACAAGATTGGTGAAGTCCATGATGGTGCTGCCACTATGGATTGGATGGAACAGGAGCAGGAGCGTGGTATCACTATCACTTCGGCTGCAACAACCTGTTTTTGGAAAGAGCACCGTGTCAATATAATTGATACCCCTGGGCATGTCGATTTTACTATTGAGGTTGAGCGTTCTCTAAAGGTTCTGGACGGCGCCATTGCCGTTTTCTGTTCAGTTGGTGGTGTTGAGCCCCAGTCGGAAACCGTCTGGCGTCAAGCTGACAAGTATGGTGTTCCCCGGATTGCTTTTATAAATAAGATGGATCGAACCGGTGCCGACTTTACCCGTGGCGTTGAAATGATCCGTGATCGTCTTGGCGCGAACCCACTGCCCCTCCAGTTACCTATTGGTGCTGAAGAGGATTTCCGCGGCCTGGTTGATCTGGTTGCTATGCAGGCAGTTGTCTGGGATGACGAATCGATGGGTGCCAAGTATGAAATAGTCGATATCCCAGCTGATATGATGGATGAAGTCGAGATTGCTCGGGAAGCTTTGCTGGAAGAAATTTCATCTCATGATGATGATTTGATGGAAAAATATTTAGGCGGTGAGGAGTTGTCTCTCGACGAGGTTAAGGCCGCGATCCGCAAAGGAACTCGAGACATCGTTTTTTGTCCGGTTCTGTGTGGCAGTGCCTTTAAGAATAAAGGCGTGCAGACCTTGCTGGATGCAGTGATTGATTACATGCCTTCACCGCTCGATGTCGGAGCAATTAAGGGTGTTCACCCCGATTCGGGTGAAGAATTAGAGCGCCCCGCAGACGACGACGCACCATTTTCAGCGCTGGCATTTAAAATTATGACCGACCCTTTTGTCGGTCAGCTAAGCTTTTTCCGTGTTTACTCTGGGGTTGCTGAGTCGGGAACAACAGTTTTGAATTCGACCAAGGAGAGAAAAGAACGCTTTGGTCGCCTGTTGAAAATGCATGCTAATAAGCGCGAAGAGATCAAACAGGTCTATTCCGGAGATATCGCTGCTGCCGTTGGCCTGAAGAATACCACGACGGGTGATACCCTCTGTGACCTACAAAACCCAGTCCTTCTTGAGTCGATGGATTTTCCAGAGCCGGTTATTCACCTCTCTGTTGAGCCAAAAACTAAGGCAGACCAGGAAAAAATGGGGGTTGCCCTTGGTAAGCTTTTGTCTGAGGATCCGTCACTGCGGGTTAGAACTGACGATGAGACGGGGCAAACAATTCTGTCTGGAATGGGTGAATTGCACCTTGATATTATTGTCGACCGGATGAAGCGTGAGTTTAAGGTTGAGTGTAACGTTGGCGCTCCCCAGGTTGCTTATCGAGAGTCGATTACCAAGTCAGTTGAAGTTCAGGGGAAATTTGTACGTCAGTCTGGTGGTCGCGGACAGTACGGTGATTGCTGGTTGAGACTTGAGCCCGGTGAGCCTGGTAAGGGTTTTGAATTCATTGATTCAATCAAGGGGGGAGTCATCCCTCGCGAGTATATCCCTGCAGTTGGCAAAGGTGCGGAGGAAGCTGCTACAAACGGTGTATTGGCTGGATTCCCAATTGTTGATATCAAGGTCACCTGCTTTGACGGTTCGTACCATGATGTTGATTCCAACGAGATGGCTTTTAAAATTGCAGGATCGATAGGCTTTAAGGATGGTGCCAAGAAGGCTGGTCCAGTATTACTAGAGCCAATTATGTCTGTTGAAGTTGTTGTCCCAGATGAGTATATGGGTGATGTGATTGGCGATCTGAATAGTCGTCGTGGTCGCATTATGGGGATGGAGGCTCGTGGTGGCGCACAGGTTGTTGATTCTCACGTGCCACTTTCAAGTATGTTTGGTTATGCGACAGATTTACGCAGTGCAACTCAGGGTCGTGCTACATATTCTATGGTTTTTGATCATTACGATCAGGCGCCAAAAGCAATTAGTGAAGAAATTATCGCCAAGGTCAATGGTTAGACCGAGGATAGGAGTTTAGATATGTCCAAGGAAAAGTACGAGAGGACAAAACCGCACGTCAATATTGGCACCATCGGTCACGTTGACCATGGCAAGACCACACTGACAGCAGCCATCACCAAAGTATTGGCAGAGCAGGCGGGTAAAGGCGAAGTCAAAGCATTCGATCAGATCGACAACGCTCCAGAAGAGCGCGAGCGCGGCATCACCATCGCCACCGCCCACGTCGAATATGAAACCGAAAACCGTCACTATGCACACGTTGACTGTCCCGGTCACGCCGACTATGTCAAGAACATGATTACCGGAGCCGCCCAGATGGACGGAGCGATCCTGGTTGTCTCAGCCGCCGATGGCCCCATGCCCCAGACCCGCGAGCATATTCTGCTGGCCCGTCAGGTTGGTGTCCCCTCTATGGTTGTCTTTCTCAACAAAGCCGACATGGTCGATGACGAAGAACTCCTCGAACTCGTCGATATGGAGATCAGAGAACTGCTTTCCAGCTACGACTTCCCCGGAGATGACATTCCCGTTATTGCCGGTTCCGCCCTTGCCGCCCTCGAAGGCCGCGACGACGAAATCGGTAAAGACAAAGTCCTCGAACTCATGGAAGCCGTAGACAGCTATATCCCTGAACCCGAGCGTGCCATCGATCGCCCCTTCCTGATGCCAGTAGAAGACGTCTTCTCCATCTCCGGACGCGGCACAGTCGCCACCGGACGAGTAGAACGCGGCATCATCAAAGTCCAGGAAGAAGTCGAAATTGTCGGCATGAAAGAGACCCAGAAAACCGTCGTCACCGGAGTCGAAATGTTCCGTAAACTCCTCGATCAAGGACAAGCCGGCGACAACTGCGGCATCCTGCTTCGTGGACTCAAGCGCGATCAGATCGAGCGCGGACAAGTACTGGCCAAGCCCGGCAGTATCAACCCGCACACCAAATTCAAGGCCGAAGCCTATATCCTCACCAAAGAAGAAGGCGGGCGTCATACCCCATTCTTCAAAGGCTATCGACCCCAGTTTTACTTCCGGACTACCGACGTGACCGGAATCGTAGAACTACCCGAAGGTGTCGAGATGGTCATGCCCGGTGACAACATTTCCATGACCGCAGAGTTAATCACTCCGATCGCCATGGACAAAGAACTCCGCTTTGCAATCCGCGAAGGTGGCCGAACAGTTGGCGCCGGTGTGGTTAGTGACGTTATCGAGTAATAGAGGTAAAACTGATGTCTACTCAAAAAATAAGAATTCGCTTGAAGGCCTACGATCACAGCTTGCTTGATCTGGCGGTTGCTGAGATTGTTGATACAACCAAGCGGACCGGATCTCGTTTAGTTGGCCCGATTCCGCTCCCTACAGTTATTAACAAATACTGTGTTCTGCGTGGTCCTCATGTTGACAAGAAAAGTCGTGAGCAATTTGAGATTCGGACCCATAAGCGTCTTCTTGATATTATGGAGCCGACACAGCAGACAGTCGATGCCTTGATGAAGCTTGATCTTTCAGCCGGCGTCGATGTTGAGATAAAACTCTAGGTTAAAACCTGTAGTGATTTAAGGGTACAAAAATGACCAACGGATTATTAGGAAAAAAAATAGGCATGAGCCAGATTTTTGCTGCTGATGGCCAACGTATTCCAGTAACAGTTCTGGAGGTGGGGCCATGTACCGTGCTGCAAAAAAAGACCTCTGAAACTGACGGATATGAAGCCGTACAGCTTGGGTTTCAGGCAAAGGATGCTCAGCGGATTAACAAACCTGAAATGGGTCACTTCAAGAAAACTGGTAAGGGCGCTTTTGCCTACGTGCGTGAATTTAAAATTGTGAATGAATGTGCGGTTGGAGATCAGATCTCTTGTGACTTATTCAGCCCCGGTGACCGGATTGATGTGACTGGAACAAGTAAAGGCAAGGGGTTTCAGGGGGTAATAAAACGTTGGGGCTTTTCCGGCGGTCGGGCAACTCACGGTTCCATGTTCAAGCGTAGACCTGGTGCTATCGGCCAGTCTGCATGGCCTGCCAAGGTTATTAAAGGCAAGAAGATGCCTGGTCAGATGGGCAATGTTCGTGTGACAACGCAGAATCTGATCGTTGTTGATGTCCGGCCTGAGCAGAACCTTCTCTTTGTACGTGGCGCTGTCCCCGGAGCAAAGAATAGTTTGATTGAGATCCGCAAAGGGATCAAAGCTTAGACCTTACGGATTTAGGAGTAGATAGATGGCTACTGTATCGATTTATGATCAGAATAAAAAACCGGTTGGCGAGCGTGAACTTGCTGATGCTGTTTTTAATACCGAAGTTAAAGAGTATCTTTTGCATGACATGGTGCGTTATCAACTGGCTGCACGTCGACAGGGTTCTGCTGCCACCAAAAACCGTAGTGCGGTCAAAGGTGGAAGCAAAAAGCCATATCGGCAGAAGGGGACTGGTAATGCCCGTCAAGGAACCATCCGTGCTCCCCACTTTGTGGGTGGTGGTGCTGCTTTTGGTCCGTCTCCCCGGTCATATGCATTCAAATTGAACCGGAAGGTTAAAAAAGCGGCACTCTGTAGCGCTCTTTCAGCAAGATTTCAAGCTGAAAAGCTAGTCGTCGTTCAAGATCTTGCTATGGATGAAATTAACAGCAAATCTTTTAACCAACTGATCAAGCGGTTTGAGTTCGAAGGTGCTCTTATCGTTATAGACCAGGCTGATCTTAAGGTTGAGCTTTCAGCGCGTAACCTGAAAAATGTTAAGGTTTTGCGTGCTGAAGGGGTGAACGTTTTTGATATTCTCAAATACCCCAACCTCCTTTTAACTGATGCCGCGGTAAGTGAGATTGAAGGAGCTTTGGAAAAATGAAACCCTTGTACAAAATTATTCGTAAGCCGTTAATCTCTGAAAAAGCGAACTTGCTTAAAGAGAGCTCTCAGATTGTCACTTTTGAAGTCGACCGTAGTGCTAATAAAATTGAGATTAAGCAGGCGGTGGAAAAGGCATTTGATGTCAAGGTGAAGGCTGTCAACACGATGCAGTTTCGCGGTAAAATGAAGCGAGTTGGCGCTAATATGGGCCAACGCAGCAGCTGGAAAAAAGCATATGTGACCCTCGAAGAGGGACAAGAGATAGATTTTTATGGCGTGTAAGGCTGTGCGCTTTGCAGGTATGGAGTAGATAATATGGGTATCAAGAAGTTTAAACCAACATCGGATGGTCGGCGTCACATGACCTCCTCTACCTTCGAAGAGATCACGAAAAGCCGCCCAGAGAAGTCCCTTCTGGCCCCTTTATCGAGTTCCGGTGGTCGTAATAATACCGGACGAATAACTAAACGCCATACCGGTGGTGGTCATAAGCGTCGATACAGAGTTGTAGATTTTCTTCGCGACAAGTTGGAAGTGCCCGCTCGCGTTGCAGCGATTGAATATGACCCCAACCGTAGCGCCAGAATTGCATTGTTGTTTTATGTTGATGGTGAAAAGCGCTATATCCTTGCACCGCATGGCTTGAGTGTCGGTGATAATGTTGTTGCTAGTGACTCAGCAGATATTCAGCCAGGAAATGCTCTGACGATACGTTCTATCCCACTGGGAACCTGGGTACATAATGTGGAATTGAAGGTTGGTAAAGGTGGGCAATTGGCAAGAAGTGCTGGCGCATACGCTATGATTGCAGCAAAAGAAGGGCGTTATGCACAACTACGGTTACCTTCTGGTGAAGTTCGTTTAGTGATGCAGGATTGTCGTGCAACTGTCGGTCAGGTTGGTAACCTTGATTTTGAAAAAATCAAGATTGGTAAGGCGGGCCGTAACCGTTGGTTGGGAAAACGTCCCCAATCTCGCGGTGTTGCTATGAACCCGGTCGATCACCCGCATGGTGGTGGCGAAGGTAAAAGTTCCGGAGGGCGTCATCCAGTGACTCCCTGGGGCGTACCAACTAAAGGTTACAAAACTAGGACAAACAGACGAACTGATAAATTTATCGTACGTCGTCGGAATAAAAAGTAATTAAGCATCTAGGAGACGATTGTGGCAAGATCAGTTAAAAAAGGGCCTTATATCCAAGAATGTCTATTGCGTAATGTGGATCTCGAAGGAGAAACAAGTCGCAATAAGGTTATTAAAACATGGTCACGACGTTCAACCATCATCCCTGAATTTGTCGGCCTGACTTTTGCTGTACACAATGGCAAAAAGTTTATACCGGTTTTTGTTAGTGAAAATATGGTTGGCCATAAACTGGGTGAATTTGCACCGACCCGTACTTACTACGGGCACGGAAGTGATAGAAAAAGCAAGGTCAGATAAATATTTCTATTCTGACGGGAGTTTCAAGAGATGGAAGTGCAAGCAAAATTAAGAAATGTACGTCTCTCGCCACGTAAGGCGAGGCTCGTTGTTGATATGGTACGCGGTAAAGGGATTCAGGATGCAATGAATATCCTGCAGGTGTCTCCTCAGAAAACCGCGCCCATTCTATCTAAGTTGTTGAAATCTGCTGTTGCGAACGCTGAGCAAGGCGGTGTTTCTGATGTTGACCAGCTGTTTGTAAAAACAGTAATGGTTGATCAGGGCCCGGTTCTCAAACGTTTTATGCCCCGAGCACAGGGGCGTGCCAGCCGAATTCGTAAGCCTACCAGCCACATTACTGTGGTTCTGGATGTGAAGTAAGTCGAGGAGGTATCCCCTTTGGGCCAGAAAGTTCATCCGATAGGATTTCGTCTGGGAATTAACCGGACTTGGGAGTCTCGCTGGTATGCGGATTCTGATTATTCTGTAAAGTTACACGCTGATTTGAAGTTACGTAACTTTCTGAAAAAGCGGTTGTATCACGCAGGTATTTCTAAAATTGAACTGGAACGCGCTGCAAATAAAGTCAAAATTAACATTTTTGCTGCACGTCCGGGAATTATCATTGGTAAAAAAGGTGCTGAAGTTGAAGTGCTGAAAAAAGATCTCGCGAAGATCACCGATGATGAATGTTTTATTAATATTCAAGAGGTGCGCAAGCCTGAGGTTGATGCGCAGCTGGTCGCTGAGAATATTGTTTTACAGTTAGAGCGAAGAGTTGCATTCCGGCGTGCTATGAAACGGAGTGTCAGTATGGCACTCAAATTTGGTGCCAAAGGGATCAAAATCAACTGTGCTGGTCGTCTTGGTGGTGCTGAGATGAGCCGAACAGAATGGTACCGTGAAGGTCGTGTGCCTCTGCACACCTTGAGGGCTGATATTGATTATGGGTTTGCAGAAGCAATGACAACCTATGGCCTTATTGGTGTGAAGGTCCTCATCTTCAAGGGTGAGGTTCTAGGTAAAGATAAAGTACAGCCAGCCGGCTGATCAGGAGTAGCTTGTCATGTTAATGCCGAAAAAAGTTAAACGGAGAAAGCAATTTACCGGGCGGATGGCTGGCCAGGCATCACGTGGAACTGAAGTGAGTTTTGGTGATTACGGCTTACAGGCATTGGACTGTGGGTGGCTTTCGGCTCGACAGATTGAGGCCGCACGTCGTGCGATGACCCGTTATATTAAGCGGGGCGGTAAAATCTGGATTCGCACATTCCCACATAAACCGTTGACCAGTAAACCTGCTGAAACACGTATGGGTAAAGGCAAGGGATCACCAGAGAAGTGGGTTGCTGTCGTCAAGCCTGGTCATATGCTCTATGAGATGCAGGGGGTTACCGAAGATGTAGCTCGTGAAGCATTTCGTTTGGGAGCCCATAAGTTGCCGATGAGAACGAAGTTTGTAAAAAGAGAGGTTGGCAATGAAAGCTAGTGATATCATGGATCTCAGTGTTGAAGAGTTGCAAGTTAAAACACAAGAACTACAACAGGAATTATTTAATCTTAAATTTCAGTTGCACACCGGACACCTGGAGAATACAACAAGAGTTACGCAGGTGCGCAAAGATGTTGCTCGGGTGAAAACTGTTCTTTCTGGTAAGCTGAACGCTTAGTGTGTGAGGAAAAATGAGTCTAGAACAAGGTAGCAGAAGCACCCGTGTTGGTATTGTCGTCAGTAATAAGATGGACAAGACTGTTGTTGTCAGAGTTGACAATTTGGTCAAACACCGTGTTTACAAGAAATTCATCAAGCGGAAAGTCACCTGCAAGGCTCACGATGAGGCTAATAGTTGCAGTATTGGTGATAAGGTTCTCATTGTTGAAACAAGGCCATTGTCAAAAGACAAGCGCTGGCGTGTACGACAAGTTTTAGAAAAAGCCGTTACCGCGTAGGGAGTTTAATTATGATCCAAATGCAAACCATGCTTAATGTGGCTGACAACTCAGGAGCCAAGAAGCTTTGTTGTATAAAAGTTCCTGGGGGGTCTAAACGTAAGTACGCCGGGATCGGCGATATTATTATTTGCAGTGTCAAAGAGGCTTTGCCAAATTCGAAGGTCAAGAAGGGTGATGTTGTCCGCGCGGTCATAGTTCGCACGGCAAAAGAGGTACCACGCCCTGATGGTTCGTTTATCCGTTTTGACGGAAACTCTGCAGTCGTTGTAGGGACTGGCAATGAACCCCTCGGCACTCGTATTTTTGGTCCTGTTGCCAGGGAGTTACGTGCTCGACACTTTATGAAAATTGTTTCATTGGCTCCTGAAGTTTTATAAATTACAGATATTTGGAGTGTCAAAGCGATGTCTATTGCAAAATTACATGTCAAGAAAAATGATATGGTGAAAGTTACAGCAGGGAAAGAACAGGGTAAAACTGGTAAGGTTTTACGTGTGCTTCCCGGTAAAGGTCGTGTTGTTGTTGAAAGTCTCAACATGATTAAGCGTCATACTCGTCCCAATCAGTTATACCCTGAGGGTGGCATTCTTGAGAAGGAAGCACCGTTAAGTATCTCGAATGTTATGCTTATTTGTGGCTCATGTAATCAGGCGACGCGCACAGGTGTCCGATTGCTTGAGGATGGAAGTAAAACTCGTTACTGTAAAAAGTGTAACGAGAGTGTTGATAAATAAACGGAGAGTTTGATGGCCAGGTTAAAGCAGGCATATATCCAGGAGCAGGTACCTGCCCTGATGAAGGAATTCCAGTATAAGACGGTTATGGAAGTTCCCCGAATTGAAAAAGTTGTACTGAACATGGGCCTCGGTGAGGCGATTCAGAACCCTAAGCTTCTTGAATCTGCAGTCGATGAACTGGCGCGGATCAGTGGCCAAAAAGCTATCATTACAAAATCCAAGAGATCTATTGCTAGCTTTAAGCTTCGTGAGGATGTGCCGATTGGTGCATGTGTTACTTTACGCCAGGATCGAGCTTGGGAGTTTCTAGACCGTTTGGTCAATGTTGCTCTACCCCGGGTTCGTGATTTTAAGGGGATTTCGCCTAAAGCTTTTGATGGGCGAGGCAACTATACCTTGGGGATTCGTGAGCAGTTAATATTTCCGGAGATTGACATTGATAAAGTTGCACAGGTTTCCGGTTTGAATATTACAATTGTTACAACGGCTCGGACAGACGAGGAAGGTCGTGCACTATTGACCGGTCTCGGCATGCCGTTCAGAAAATAGAGCTTAAGAGCGGAGGATATTGTGGCGAAGAAATCGATGATTGCCAAATCAAAACGGCCTAAAAAATTCGCGGTTCGTGAGTACAATCGCTGTCCAATATGTGGCCGCCCACGCGCTTATTATCGTAAGTTTGATATGTGCAGAATTTGTCTGCGGAAACTGGCATCCGAAGGGAAGCTTCCTGGCGTTGTCAAGTCCAGCTGGTAACAGCAAGAAGGAGAACCACTCATGTCTATGACCGATCCGATGGCGGATATGTTAACAAGAATACGAAATGCCGGAATGGCTGGCCATTCCAAGCTTGATATGCCGTCGAGTAATGTCAAGGTTGCAGTTGCTACGGTGCTGAAAGACCTTGGCTATCTTAAAAATTGCAAAGTTATCAGCGATAGCAAGCAGGGCATTCTGCGAATTTTTCTGAAATATGATGATAACCAGGATCCCGTTATCCATGAAATTAAGCGTATTTCTACCCCCGGCCGGCGTGTTTACGTTGGTAAAGATGATATCCCACGGGTAAAGAATGGTCTTGGCGCGTCAATTCTTTCGACATCTGTCGGGGTTCTTGATGATGTCTCAGCTCGTCAAGCTAAAGTGGGTGGCGAAATAGTTTGTACCGTTTGGTAATTTGTAGATCAAGGAGCTTCAACAATGTCACGTATTGGTAAATTGCCAGTTGCTATTCCATCGGGTGTCAAGATTTCACTGGATGGCAATTTGTTGACCGTAGCTGGGCCCAAAGGTTCTCTGTCGCAGCCACTGCATGAGCGGATGTCGATTGCAGTTGAGACCGATCAGGTCAAGGTTTCCAGACCCTCAGACAGTAAGCAGGACTCTGCATTGCACGGTTTGACCAGAGCTTTGATTAATAACATGGTTTTAGGGGTAACTACAGGTTTCAAAAAAGATTTAGAGATCAATGGTGTCGGTTATCGTGCTGAGATTACTGGCAATGTCTTGACTATGTCTCTTGGTTATTCACATCCGGTTGTTTATCAACTTCCTGAGGGGATAAGTGTCGAGATTGAAAAGCAGACCAAGCTTTCTGTTAAGGGGATAGATAAGCAGCTTGTCGGTTCTGCCGCAGCAAAGATTCGTTCGTACCGTAAGCCTGAGCCTTATAAGGGTAAAGGAATTAAGTATGCGGATGAGCGTATCATGCGTAAAGCAGGTAAGACTGGCAAGTAGGGTAGAATTTTAGTAAGGAGCAGAATTGTGGATGTTTCCCAAAAAAGACGCGTTGCAAGGCTTAAACGTCAAGCACGAGTCAGAAAAAAAATACGTGGTACAAGTGAATGCCCCCGTCTCTCTGTCTTTCGTAGCGCTAAGCATATTTATGCGCAGATTATTGAGGACGTAACGGGTGCAACTCTGGTTGCAGCTTCAACCCTTAGTATAGAGGTTGATTCAGCCGGTAGTGGCAATATTGAAGCGGCCAAGGCCGTCGGTAGTTCCATCGCCAAAAAGGCTCTTGATAAAAATATAACCAACGTCGTTTTCGACCGTAACGGTTTCCTGTACCAGGGGCGTATTCAAGCGCTTGCTGATGCTGCTAGAGAAGCCGGATTGAAGCTGTAGAGGAGAGTGTTTGTGCTGCACATTGATCCCAATGAATTAGAATTGACCGACCGTGTCATTCATATCAATCGTAACGCTAAAGTTGTCAAAGGTGGACGTCGTTTTAGTTTTTCTGCCCTTGTCATCGTTGGTGATGGAAATGGTCACGTAGGCTACGGTCTTGGTAAGGCCAAAGAGGTTCCTGAAGCTATACGTAAGGGTGTTGAAAAGGCCAAGAAAAGTTTGATCAAGGTGCCTATCCAGGAAGGAAGAACTATACCTTATGATGTTATCGGTAAGTTCGGTGCGGGGAGAGTTCTCCTTAAACCGGCATCAGATGGTACCGGTGTCATCGCCGGTGGTGCAGTTCGACCAATTCTTGAGGCGGTCGGGATTGGTAATATTCTGACTAAATGCCTGGGTTCAAATAACCCCCATAATGTAGTCAAAGCAACGATGAATGCGCTGAAAATGCTTAAAAGCCCGGCACAGATTTACGCCCGTCGTGGTATTACTCAAGATTGAGAGTTACTGGATCTAGGAGAACAAGATAATGGCGACGGAAGTAAAAGTTACCCTGAAAAAAAGTCCGATTGGTCGCAAGGCCTACTTTGCAAAAGTTCTTAAAGGCCTGGGATTAAATCGTCTGCACCAGACAGTAAGTTTACAGGATACTCCAGAAATTCGCGGGATGATCCGAAAAGTTGAACACATGGTAGCGGTTGAAGACTGATAACACGCAGAGGATAGTAAGATGGATTTAAGTAATCTAAAGCCGGTTTCCGGTTCAACAAAAAATAGAAAACGTATTGGTCGTGGCCATGGGTCAGGAACCGGAAAACAATCCGGCAAGGGACACAAAGGTCAGAATGCGCGCAGTGGCGGCGGCGTTAAGCCAGGTTTTGAAGGTGGTCAAATGCCCCTTCAGCGGAGAATTCCAAAGCGTGGTTTTGTTTCCAGGAACAAAAAAGTCTACAGTTTGGTGAATTTACGTGATCTGGAGGTTTTTGCCGCTGGATCAATCGTTGATCTGGAGCAATATGGAAAATCTGGATTAGTCGGTAGGATCAAGGATGGAATTAAGATCTTGGCAGATGGCGAAATATCCAAAGCGCTGACTGTCCAGGCACATAAGTTCAGTAAGTCTGCTGCTGCAAAGATTGAAGCTGCAGGTGGTAAGATCGAGGTTCTCTAGGTTATGTCAACCCTGCAGAATATTATAGCTATTCCCGAGTTACGGCGGAGGATCCTTTTTACCCTGGCAATGCTTGCGGTTTATCGGGTGGGTTGTCATGTTCCAACTCCCGGTATTGATGCTCAGGTGTTAGCTAAATTCTTTGAGGGAACTGAAGGGACTTTGCTGGGGCTAGTCAGTGCATTTACTGGCGGTGCCTTGCAGCAGATGGCTGTCTTTGCCCTTGGAATTATGCCATATATCAGTGCGTCGATCATCTTACAGCTGCTAACAGTTGTTTTTGAACCGATTGAAAAGCTCTCCAAAGAAGGCGAACAGGGTCGCAAGAAAATCACTGAATATACACGCTACGGTACTATCGTTCTGGCACTTATCCAAGGTACTGGTATTGCAGTGGGTTTGCAGTCGATGGTTGGCCCTGCCGGTGAACCGGTTGTCCCTGATCCTGGTATGGGTTTCATTTTGATGACAGTTATCACTTTGACAGCTGGTACTGCTTTTATCATGTGGTTAGGTGAGCAAATTACGGAACGGGGTATTGGTAACGGGATTTCGCTGATCATTTTTGCCGGTATTGTGGCGGGAATGCCTTCCGCTATCGTAAACTCGATTCGTTTGGTGCAAACCGGTGCTATGTCGCCGACGATTGTCCTCTTTATCCTTGCTTTGATGCTGGTCACCGTTGGCGCGATTGTTTTCATGGAGCGAGCTCAGCGTCGTGTACCGATTCATTATGCGAAGCGGGTTGTTGGTATGCGAAATATGGGCGGGCAAGCTAGCCATCTCCCTTTGAAAATTAATATGAGTGGTGTTATCCCACCAATCTTTGCCAGTTCAATCATGATGTTTCCAGCCACTATAGCAAACTTTATCGATGCTCCCTGGGTGAAGACAATGTCCGCTTATTTGTCCCCATCACATTGGGTGTATAATGTTTTTTATATTGCTTTTATTGTTTTCTTTTGCTACTTCTACACGGCTATAACGTTTAACCCTGTCAACGTAGCAGATAATATAAAAAATCAAGGTGGTTTCGTCCCAGGTATTCGCCCCGGTAAAGAAACAGCGAACTATTTAGATATTGTGTTGAGTCGGTTAACTTTTGTTGGTGCCATTTATATTTCTCTGGTTTGTGTATTACCAACCCTCTTAATCAGTCAATTGAATGTTCCGTTCTTTTTTGGTGGGACATCGTTGCTGATTGTTGTTGGTGTAGGTATGGATACGGCTTCCCAGATTGAGGCTCATTTAATCTCTCGCTCCTATGAAGGCTTTATGAAGGGTGTGACACTTAAAGGTCGTCACGGCTAGGATTTAGTTTCATGAAGATTATTTTGTTAGGACCACCAGGCGCTGGCAAAGGGACACAGGCAGCGTTGTTGATGGAAAAGTATAGTATTCCACAAGTTTCTACCGGAGATATGTTGCGTGCTGCAGTGCAGGCACAATCCCCGATGGGAATTGAAGCTAAAAAACATATGAATGCTGGTGGTCTGGTTCCTGACAATGTCGTTATTGGTATTGTGCGAGAGCGATTGCAGGAGGATGACTGTCAGGAAGGTTTCATCCTTGATGGCTTTCCCCGTACCAGACCTCAGGCAGATTCATTGAAACAAGTGCTCGTTGAGCTTGGTAAAAAGCTTGACGCGGTCATTTCGTTACAAGTTGATACGGACGCATTAGTTGAGAGATTGACGGGACGTCGTACTTGTTCCGACTGTGGTAAAGGTTTTCACTTACGCTTTGATCCTCCAGCTGAAGATGGAAGCTGTCGCTACTGTGGTGGAAAGTTGAATCAGCGGGACGATGACCGTGAGGAGACGATTCGCAATCGGATGAAGGTATATCAACAACAGACCGCCCCCCTCGAAGATTATTATCGTCAGGAGGGGTTGTTGATCGCTGTCGATGGCATGAGTGATATTGCGGCGGTTCAGCAGGCAATCCTGGTAGCGTTACAGGGCCGTTGAGTTGATTGTTATAAAGTCACCTGCTGAAATTGTAAAAATGCGAACAGCGGGGCGAATGGTTGCAGAAGTTTTGCAGCTGCTTAGAGAAAAGGTTCAGCCCGGAGTCACAACTTTCGAATTAGATCAATTGGCTGAGAAGCAATGTATCAAATGGAAGGCTAAACCGGCTTTCAAGGGTTACGGTGGCTTTCCTTTTACTATTTGTGCGTCGCCTAATGACAGGGTTGTCCATGGGTTTCCAGACCGGGAGCCGTTGCAGAGTGGGGACATCCTCAGCATTGACTTTGGTCTGATTATTGATAGTTTCTACGGTGATTCGGCAATAACTGTTCCTGTTGGTAAGATTGATTCCAAAACTGAGCAGTTGCTTATGGTTACAAACGATTCATTGCATTGTGGAATCGCTGCGGCAGTAACAGGTGGGCACCTTTCAGACATTTCCAATGCTGTTCAGATCCGGGCTGAAAAATCGGGTTTCAGTGTTGTCCGAGAATTTGTAGGTCATGGTATAGGTCGTCGATTGCATGAGGACCCGCAGATCCCGAACTATGGAGTAGCGGGGGTTGGTCCAAAGTTAAAAGAGGGTATGACCATAGCAATTGAGCCAATGGTTAATGTCGGGCTTTCGGGGGTAAAGGTTCTTGAGGATGGCTGGACTGCCGTAACTGTAGATGGTAAGCGTTCAGCTCATTTTGAACATACTATAGCTATTACTGAGAATGGGCCTGAAATATTGACCCGTCTTTAAATTAAAAAAATGTTGTATCTGTCGCTGTTGATAGATGAAATGATAGGAAAAGGATCTCAAAATGAAGGTTAGAGCTTCGGTTAAGAAGATCTGTGATAAATGCAAAGTTGTTAAACGTAAAGGTGTTATCCGGATCATCTGCGAGAATCCCAAACACAAGCAAAGACAGGGATAAGGCCCTAGGAGGAAAAATTGGCACGTATTGCTGGAGTCGATTTACCGCGTAATAAGCGCATTGAAGTGGCTATGACATATATTTATGGGATTGGTCGCACTACGTCGCAACAGATTCTTTCACAGGCTGGTGTTGATTTTAACGCTCGTACTGATGATTTGACAGAATCTGAACTGGTGAAGATTCGTGAACTTGTGGATAAGAATTGCAACGTCGAGGGTGATTTGCGACGTGAACTGACAATGAATATTAAACGATTGATGGATCTTGGCTGCTATCGTGGGTTACGTCATCGTAAAGGTCTACCAGTGCGTGGTCAGAACACCAAGAATAATTCAAGGACTCGTAAGGGGCCGAAGAAGACTGTTGCCGGTAAGAAAAAATAAGCGGAGTTAACATGGCTAAAACAGGTAAGAAAGTCGTTCGTAAAAAAGTTGAAAAGAAAAATATTGCTAAAGGTGTTGTGCATATACAATCGACCTTTAATAATACCATCGTGACAATTTGCGACCCCGTGGGTAATGTCGTTGCATGGTCTACGTCTGGAGCCAAAGGTTTTAAGGGCTCACGTAAAAGTACACCATTTGCAGCACAAATAGCGGCAGAAGATGCCGCGATCAAGGCTATGGAGCATGGTATGCGTTCGGTTGATGCATATGTAAAAGGTCCCGGCAGTGGTCGTGAGTCAGCTTTACGTGCGCTCTCACTGGCAGGTCTGACAGTTACTATGATTAAGGACGTAACACCGATACCTCATAATGGTTGTCGTCCGCCCAAGCGTCGTCGCGTTTAAGCATCAAGGAGGAAGAAGTTGTCTAGATACTCTGGTCCAGTCTGCCGTCAGTGCAGAAGAGAAAACGCTAAACTGTTCCTGAAAGGGGACAGATGTTATACCGATAAATGTGCTTTGGAGCGGCGTAACTATGCTCCAGGTCAGCATGGTCAACGCCGTACTAAGGTTTCAGATTACGGAACTCAATTGCGTGAAAAGCAAAAGGTCAAGCGTACTTATGGCTTGCAGGAAAAACAATTTAGACTCTATTTTTCCAAAGCAGACCAGATGAAGGGTGTTACAGGTGAAAATCTGCTGATGCTTCTTGAGCGTCGCCTTGATAGTGCTATTTACCGTCTTGGTTTTTCGGTATCCAGGGCTCAGGCGCGGACTTTAGTTCGTCATGGCCATTTTCAGGTTAATGGGCAGAAGGTCAATATCCCTTCTTATCTCGTACGCCCTAATGACGTTGTCAGTTTGCGTGAGAAGAGTCGTGAGGTCGCTTGTATCAACGAGTCTTTGGACAGCGTAATGCGTCGTGGGTTACCGTCTTGGGTCGAACTAGAGCGTGATGCGTTCCAGGGGACAATAAAGACATTACCTGTACGTAGTGAATTGACCACACCTGAATTCCAGGAACAGTTGATAGTAGAACTTTACTCTAAATAATTGCTAACCTCATCAGGGTATCTTGAGAGGGAGAACTAATATATGTACAAAAACTGGAGAGATCTGATCAAACCAATGCGTTTGGAAGCGACTGAATTGACCGATACTTATGGTAAATTTGTTGCTGAACCATTTGAGCGCGGATTTGGTACAACTCTGGGTAATTCTTTACGGCGTATTCTTTTGTCCTCTCTTCAGGGGGCAGCGATTACCTCTGTGCGGATCAAAAATGTTCAGCATGAGTTTTCAAGCGTTGTTGGCGTCACTGAGGATGTGACGGATATTATCCTTAATTTAAAAGGTGTAAAAGTTCGTTTACACGGTCATGATGATCGTAATGTCCGGATTGTGCAGAAGGGTGTTGGCGTTATTACGGCCGGTGATATTATCACCGACAATAACGTTGAGATTTTAAATCCTGACCATCACATCGCGACTTGTGGTGATGAGACGGATCTTGAAATTGATATGACCGTTGCCATGGGCAAGGGTTATGTTTTTGCTGAAAAAAATCGTGATGATAGTGCCCCGGTTGGAACCATTCCCATCGATGCCATTTTTTCTCCGATTGCAAAAGTTAATTACAACGTCTCGAATGCACGCGTTGGGCAGATCACCGATTATGACAAGTTGACACTGGAAATAAATACCGATGGAAGTGTCAAGCCGGAAGATGCAATTGCTTATGCCGCTAAAATTTACAAAGAGCAGTTGCAGATCTTTATCAATTTTGATGAAACTGATGAACCGGTGCCGGAAGAAGAAAGTAATGAAAAGCATAAAATAAACGAAAACCTTTATCGTTCGGTTGAAGAACTTGAACTTTCGGTTCGTAGTGCTAATTGTTTGAAGAATGCACAGATTAATCTTATCGGTGAATTGGTACAAAAGTCTGAAGCGGAGATGCTGAAAACCCAAAACTTTGGCAGAAAGTCACTGAATGAGATTAAGGACATTCTTGTTGAGATGGGTCTGGGGCTCGGTGTGAAATTAGACAATTTCCCTGATCCTGATTATATCAAATTGATTCAAAAGGGTCATGACGACGAATAGCCCCTTTTGTTTGGTTTTAGAAAGGAACAAAAATAATGCGCCACAATAAATCTGGCAGACGTCTTGGGCGTAAGCCTGATCATCGTCAGCATATGATGCAGAACATGGTCACCTCATTTTTTGAACAAGAGCGAATCACTACAACCGTTACCCGTGCTAAAGAACTGCGTAAACTTGTTGATAAAATGATTACGTTCGGTAAGCGGGGAGACCTGCATGCCCGGCGTCAGGTGCTTCGTGTTATTCATGATCAGAAGGTTGTTGCCAAGTTGTTTGAAATGATTTCACCACGCTTTACTGAGCGACCTGGTGGTTATACCAGAATTATCAAACTTGAAAATCGCCAGGGAGACAACGCTCCAATGGCAATTATTGAGTTAGTTGAAGAAGGTTTCGAAGCAAAGAAAAATGACACCACCGATTCCGCGAAGTCTGCTGGAGATGAGACTGAAAAATCAACTGAGGCTGTAACTGCTTAAAGCGGCTTTTCCAAATATCTTTATCAGGGGGCAGAGAGTTATTTCTTTGCCCCCTTTTTTATTTCCACCTGGCTTCTTCACGTTGACTCTACTGGTGCAGAATGATAGCTTTCAGGCAACACAACTCCCCAATCTAGTGCAATAGCAGGTGATTTTATGCATGAACAGAAAATGCAGGTATTACAGACGACCGTTAGCAAATTGCTCCGTCGTGGTGCTACCACAAATCTTAAAAAAGCTCTGGCTAAAATACACCCTGCAGATATCGCGGATTTATTTCGCTATTTTGACCTTCCTGAGCAGAAAACTCTCCTTGAATTAACTCCCGATTTAGATCGTGCTGCTGATGTTCTGGCTGAACTGGAGCCAGAATCGTGGCCGGAGCTTGCCGAGTTGCTTGACAAAGACTATCTGATTTCTATCGTCCATGAAATGGCTGACGATGATAGTGCTGTTTTTATCCGTAGCTTGCCTGACGAGTTAGCTGAAGAAATTCTGACCAAATTGCACGATGATCAGTCTGAAGATGTTGAGCACCTGCTCGGGTATGATGAAGAGACGGCCGGTAGCATCATGTCGACCGATGTTTTTTTTCTCGATCAGGGAACTACCGTTAAGCAGGCGATTGAAGCACTCCAGGATTCAGAAGACTATGAAATGGTTTTCTATGTTTATGTCACTGATGAGCACAATCACCTAGTTGGAGTGTTGTCCTTGCGGCAATTATTAACCGTCCCCCCGGCGACACAATTATCCGATATTATGTCCACCAATGTTATGCGGGTTCGGGCCGATATGGATCAGGAAATAGTTGCTGATCTGGTAGCTAAATATAATATCCT
>Ga0164318_10000408_pt1 | contig 32081 bp, 32 predicted proteins | sample GuaBasSedimGuay9_FD_113734 | JGI IMG/M metagenome (GOLD analysis project Ga0164318, IMG submission 113734) | Subseafloor sediment microbial communities from Guaymas Basin, Gulf of California, Mexico - Guay9, Core 4571-4, 0-3 cm | ecosystem: Environmental > Aquatic > Marine > Hydrothermal vents...
GCCCAAGGGCATAGGCATCCCTGATGGTTGCGGAAACCGACATGGTGGTGTTCCCATGCCAAAGGAGGTCCGGCTTAAATTTCTTGAGCGCCATGATCTGGCTCTTGGTGTCCAGAGCAAACAGGGATACGTCTTGGTCAGGACCTACCTCAAATCCCAGCATCTTTGCCTGGTCCTTGATCGCCTTGATGGGTGCGCTGCAGTATGGAGAAGCAAACATATAGCAGCAGGCAAACCGGGGTTTTCTCTTCCCGTAGTCAGGTTTGGCGGGCCATTTTTTGTCAAACCAGGCCGTAATTGCCGCCCTTGCATTGGTAGAATAGTCAGAGGAAAAGAAGAGGTTGTAGCGGCTCTTGGCCGGATTCGTCAAATGCGCGGAATAGGAAGCCGACACGTAGGGAATCTTGTCCTTGTTGATGGTGGGAGAAAGTGCCTCGGTATCACCGGTCCCCCATCCCATAATGGCCGTGCTTCTCAGCCTTTTCAGAAGCTTATACTTGGTGATTGCTTCAGGAATGCGATATCCGTAATCAAACCAGGTATACTTGATCTTTTTCCCGTTCACGCCTCCCTGTTCATTAATGTATTTGAATGCTTCATCCATGCCGAGCGCATAATCCTTGCCCACATCAGACGTAGCGCCGGTGGTGTCCATAATACCACCGATTCTGATCTTCTTGGCCACAGCCATGGAGCTGAACCCAAAAAGAAAAACCCCTACCAGAAACAGCGCGATAAAACCCAGAAGGATACTCTTTTTCATAACTATCTCCCCCTTTGCGGTTAAAAAACATGAAGTTCAACAAAAACCCCGACAATTGGTATAAAAAACGCTTTTCACCTCCTTCCTAGTATGAAAATGGCCAAAGATTAAAATAGTTTTTCACCTGCCACCATCGGTAGGCAAGCCCGTTGGGCTCATAGATGAGAAATGCACAGATGGCCAGTCCAAAGGCCATGTCTTTTATAAACGCAAAGTCGATGAGGAGCTTGGGATAGTAATCCGCAAGGGGAATAGCCACCATCTGAAGCAGTTCCATGATGACCACCATAAAAATTGAACCGAAGATCGCGCCATGAATGGAGCCGACTCCTCCAATAAGTATTACTCCCACAAGCCACAGGGACCAGAACCAGGGAAAATGCTCCGGGCTGAGCGCAGCAGTATTGCTGACCCAGAATGCCCCTGCAATCCCGGCCATGAACCCGGCCACAAAAAAGGCAAGGAGTTTATACCATACGATATTGATCCCCAGTGCCTCGGCCGCAATATCATTATCCCTGATGGCCACCCAGGCACGCCCCACCTTTGACCGCAGTAAATTCGCCAGGATAATAACCATCAAGGTCAACAAGGCCGCCATAAGATAGTAGACCTCAAAGTCATTGTCTATCACCCATGGGCCGATCTTAATGGTTCCGGGCGGCAGGGAAAAGGCCTGGCCCCTTCCGCCAATCTGACTCACGTACTGAGTGAGGATGAAATCCACTGTGATAAACTGGGCCGCCATGGTGGTAAGGATCAGGTAAAAGCCCTTCACCTTGGCAGAAGGCAGCCCGAAGAGCACACTCCACAAGCCTGCCACGATACCGGCAACAACAATGCTGATGGGATAGGCAAGGCCCCATTGCACAATGAATGGAGGCCATGGAAACTGGAGGACCAGGAGCGTGCTCGTGTATGCTCCCACGGCAATAAATGCGGCGTGCCCCAGGGTGATCAACCCGGTGTATCCAATAAGGAGTTGTACTCCAAGGGCGCCCATGGCGGTATAGCCCACCATTACGGCAATCCCAAGCCAATAATCCGGGGCCAGGAGCGGAATCCCGAGAAACATGATTGCCAAAAGCAGAATCATCTTGCCTTTTATGACTTTCGACTGCCACCATCCTTGGTCTTCCGCGTAATCCTGATGATAATCACCACACGGTAACCACACACTGGACATATACTACCCCCTCGTCAACTTACGAATTTCCTTCCGCATTCCGCCTTCCGCATTCATTAGACCCTCTCAATCCGTTCCCATCCCCAGAGCCCGTAGGGTTTAAACAGCAGGAAGACGGCCATGAAAGCAAAGGGCATGATCTGTTTCACCCCACCGGGGAAATACCTGTCCAGGTAGGCCCCGGACAAATTCTGAAGAACCCCGATGATAATCCCACCAACGATGGCACCGGGCACTGAATTCAGTCCCCCGAGGACAACCGCAGGGAGGACAAGGAGGCCCAGATACCCTACCGAAATGTTTATCCCGTTAATATTCCCCAGGAGTGCACCACCGACCCCCGCGCTCATAAACGCGATGGCCCACGCGGCAGCGTATACAAACCTCGCGCTGACTCCGAGAGACAGGGCTGCTGTTTCATCATCAGCAGTGGCCTGCATGGAAAGGCCCCACCTGGTGTATTTGAAAAAACAGACCAGGATGATGAGTAATAAAATAGAAAGGATAAAAGACCAGAGATACACCGGAGAGATCTTGAGAAAGCCGATACTAATAGGCTTCAGAGCGAAAACAGGAGGAGTAAAGACACGGGTATCAGTGCCAAAGACGAATTCGATTGCACCCTTGAAAAAGAACGAAAGCCCAACAGTGACCATAATAACGCTCAGAATCGGCTCACCAATCAGTTTGTCCAGGAAGATTCTTTCGGTCAGGAACCCGAGGACAATGCCCACGAAAAGGGTGAGGACAACGGCAAGGATAAAAGGGATGTGCATCTCATAAAATGCATAGGTCACATACGCGCCAATGAGGGTTAATTCTCCCATTGCCAAGTTCAGGACTCCTGAACACTTGTAGATCAGTACCCACCCAAGGGCAACCAGGGCGTAGATTCCACCGACCAGGATACCGGTCGTCAAGGTCATCAGGAACAGCTCCATTCTCTTCCCCCTCTAGATGTTGATTTTCTGGATTCGTAAATCAGTCTTTATCCGTTGCTCTCTTCCATCCTCGTAGGTAATGGTTGTATCCATGTGAACCACATCCCGGTCCGAATACAGCCCGTCAACGATGTCTTTATACCTCTTCTCCACGAAGGCACGACGCAACTTACTTGTCCTCGTCAGCTCTTCATCATCAGCATCAAATACCTTGTAAAGATTCACGAATTTGTGGATCTTGGCGGGTCCGGGCAAATCTTTGTTGGCCTCCTCAATCTGGGACTGCACAAGGTTGTACACACCGGGCTCCTGAGAAAGCTCCATGTAGCTCGTGTAGTTGATCTTCCGGTCGTCCGCCCACTTGCCCACCACGGCATAGTCAATACACATGACAGCCACAACATAATCCCGCTTATCACCAATTACCCATGCCTCCTGGATGAATGGGCTGAATTTCAAACGAGTCTCCAGGTACTGAGGTGAAAAAGGCCTGCCATCGTTCAGCGTCATAACATCCTTTGAGCGGTCAAAAACCACCAAATGGCCGTCTTCATCAATAAAACCCCGGTCCCCTGAATAGAGCCATCCATCCACAAGTGTCTTCTTTGTGGCTTCATCATTCTTGTAGTAACCCAGGAAAACTGAAGGGCTCTTGGAAATTATTTCTCCTTCCTCCGTGATCTTTACCTCTGTCTCAGGGATAGGCGTTCCTACAGTATCAAATTTCACATCCCCGTCCCGGTGCACGATTGAAATCCCCGCAATTTCGGTCTGGCCGTAAATCTGCTTGAGGTTCACTCCCAGCGCATGAAAAAAGCGGAAATGATCAGGACCCATGGCAGCTCCTCCCGTGTATGCATGCCTGAGGCGCGACATACCCAGGTGATCCTTGAGTTTCTTCTGCATGGCAATGTATGCAATCCATCCAAGAAATTTCCACGCCCATGACACCGGTTTTTTTTCAAACTTCTTGTTGGCGATTTTATAGCCAATCTTGGTTGCGAGTTCATAAATTTTTCTCTTGATCCAGGTTGAGTCAATGTATTTCACCTGGACTTTTCTGGTCATTCCCTCGTACAACCTCGGCGGCGCAAACATCACGTGGGGCCCGATTTCTCTGATATTCTCCTGAGCGGTTTCGGGCTCTTCGGGGAAATTGATGGTATAACCCACCTGGAGTCCGCATGAGATGGACATCATCTGCTCCCCGATCCAGGCAAACGGCAGGTAGGAAACAAAATCGTCCGTGTCATAGCACGGATCCACGGCCATAAGATTATATCCCATGGTCAACATGTTCCAGTGGCTCAGGAGGGCACCCTTGGGCAACGCAGTGGTACCGGACGTGTAAAAGAGCAGACAGATGTCGTCACCGTGCCCTTCACTGATCCTTTTTTCAAAAAGATCCGGCTCCTTTTTCTCGAGTTCCCGTCCAAGTTCCTGCACCTTTTTTATGCTTATCAGAAAATCCTGATGATAGTTTCGCATACCCTTCGGATCATCCCAGACAACCCATTTCAGCTTGGGGCATTGATCCTTGATAGCGAGTGCCTTGTCGACCTCTTCCTGCGTCTCTCCCACGAAAAATTTTGCATCGGAATGGTCGATGATATATTTGACTTCATCCATCATACAGTCCTGAAAAAGCCAGACCCCTATTCCTCCTGCGCACATTGCCGCCATCTCGGCCCAAAGGCCCTCTGGCCTGTTATCGCCGATCATGGCAACCTTGTCTCCAGGTTCCAAGCCAAGGCTGATCATACCCAGGCAAAGATACTTGACATTGTCATAGTAATCCTGCCAGGTAAAGGGGCGCCAGATCCCGAATTCCTTTTCACGCATGGCAACCTTTTTTGCCCCATATTTCTTACACTGCCTTGAGAACAACTTCGGTATGGTGAGGTCCTTGGTAATCTCTATTTCAGGGCTGCTCATAACGGTTTACTACCTCCTTGTGGAATACAGGTCCTCTTCACCCAGGTAGGCTTTAATAACGTCCGGATTCTTCTGGACCTCCTCCGGTGGTCCGTCCGTGATCTTGTTCCCGAAATTCAACACAAAAACATTATGAGAGATATCCATGACCACGCCCATATCATGTTCGACAAGAATACAGGTCACTTTCCAGCGCGGCTCCTCATTGATATCCAGGATAAAACGGGCCATATCTTCCACTTCCTCAAGGTTCAGCCCTGCCAGGGGTTCATCAAGAAGAAGCAGTTCAGGGTTCAGGGCCAAGGCCCTTCCCAATTCTACTCTCTTCTGGAGTCCATATGGCAGCATGTGCACGGTCTTGTCCCGGATACTCTCAATTTCAAGGAGGTCAATGATCTCTTCCTCAATGAATTTCCTGGATTCCAGTTCCTCTTTTTTTGCCTTGCCCACATAAATGGAGCCGCTCACAATCCCTGACTTGAGATGGATGTGCCTGCCCAGTCGGATATTGTCGAGCACCGTCATTCCCCCAAACAGTTCAATCTTCTGAAAAGTTCTTGAAATGCCCAGCTCCGCACGGTGATACGGTCGGAGATGATTGACCGGCACTCCCTTGTAGTAGATATTCCCTTTTTGCGGCCGGTACAATCCGTTGATGCAATTCATCATGACCGTTTTTCCAGCCCCATTCGGGCCAATGATGGAATGAATCTCGCCTTTTTTCACTTCAAGGCTTACCCCGGCCAAGGCGGCCACTTTCCCGAAATACATGTGGATATCTTCGAGCCTTAAGAGAGTATCTCCCTCTTTCACCTCCCCCACTTGCACCATATGATCTGGCCTCCATTCTCGCTAAATGATGAACTTCACGGTTCTAGATGTGGAATTAAATCGGATGGGTTTAGGGCCTGTCATGAAATATCTATTCCATTCATGCACCTCGTCTTCAAGTTATCTTCAGTCGATCGCCAACAACAAAGTCGTTGAAATAGTACAACTATTCCTGGAGCTTTGCTCAATCAGATCAACTAAAATTTAATCCAAACCGGAGCGCCTTAATGCAACACTTATTTAATGACAGGCCCTTACTGCTAAATAAAGAGCTTACGTTCGAAAACCAGGAAGCGCTCTTGACATCCTCGAACATCAAGATCACGCCCATACCATTTACTTATTCGATTCTTTTTTGTCAACACCTATTTGAAAAAAGCCCCAATGACCTTCCTTTATTTCCGGTTATTCTGCTCAAAAAAGCGCCTGGTTCTGACTTGCGGGATGAGATTTTTTCTGCACTGCTCCAAGAAGTACTCGTCCGTCATCCCGGCAATAAAATCACGGACGATACCCGCAGGGGGTGTCTTCGCTTTGTAATCGGGGGACATCCCGTCAAGAAACTCCCGGTAGATGTCCGATGACTCATTTCCTTTTTCAAGATCATTCAGATATCGATTAAAAAGGAGTTCGAACATAATCCGTACTTTCCCCGTCTGGTCTTTTACCTTGGGATTTCGATAAATACGTTCCTGATTAAAGTTCTTGAGCTGTTTCAGTGACTCTCCAACCTTCTGGCTGAAACAAAGAAATGGTTTGTCAAGACTGTTGGCAACAAGATCTTCCACCAGTCGATACACAATAGTCCCGTTGGAATCACCCAGCACCTCTCTACAACCGGCGGGGAGATCATTCCTCCGAATGAGGCCAAGACGAATGGCATCTTCGATGTCGCGTCCTACATAACTGATACTGTCTGCCATCCGAACCACGCATCCTTCCAGGGTCATGGGCCACATATCGAGCATCGGATCAGCAGATTTTTTTTCCATTTCACGATTGAGGATATCAAAGCTTTTCTTTCTGTTCGCTTCCAGTGCCTGTGAATGGATTTCTCCGTCATGGCAGAAAATCCCGTCAAGGACCTGGAGGGACAGATTCCAACCCCTCCCTTTCCGTTCAATCTCCTGAAGAAATCGGACACCCTGGATATTGTGGAGGAAAGGGCCGATCTGGTGCTGCTGGCAAAGCTGGGAAAGAAATTTCTCCCCGTCATGCCCAAAAGGGGTGTGGCCGATATCATGCCCCAAGGCAATAGCCTCTATAAGATCTTCATTCAGCCGAAGCAGCCGCCCAACGGTGCGACCAATTTTTGAAACAAGCTGGACGTGCAATACCCGGTGGGTGATGTGGTCATTCTTGATAAGATAGAATACCTGTGTCTTGTCTATGTAGCGGGAGTAGGCCAGGGAGTGCAGGATACGGTCGGCATCAATGGAAAAATTTTGCCGGTGTCCTCCACGCACCGCTGGTTCCTCTTTCATTCGTAGGGCATCCCTGCTCGGACACGCCAGGGGAGAAAGCCTTGTTAACTCGGAATTATCGAGAGCGACCCGTATTTCTCGAAGTGACGCGTTCACTTTCAACCCTTGTCACTCTCCTTTTTTTTATTTTGTCTTGCGTACACCACCCTCAGCTCATTCCACACGCTCCTGCCCCTCCTGGCAATGATATTATGCGCCTGGTCAACGACCTGCCTTGAATGACCCTCAATGGAGTCATCTGATGGCAATGGCCTGCCTTCTTTCCTGTACTTCCAGCGAATAACGGATCGAGTGATGCCACGCTCGGCCCTGTCCAGGGCTCTTCTTATCTCATTTCGATGGCCTTTTACCATGAATTTTACCCATCCTTATGGTCTGATCTCCAGTTTTGTTTACCACCGGACAAAAAACACTTTTTTTCTTGCACAAAATGCTCTTGAGTGTTATTTATATCTGCTTATATTATTTGCGCGCTTCTACACCATATACCGCCACGCTTCCCCCTGGGAGCTTTGAAAACAACCATAGCAGTTTCGTTTGGAAACTTCAAGGCCCTGCCGTGGAAAAGGCGGCGGATGGGAGAATGCACGTAACAAACTTCGCAGATCCAGTGAGCCCCGGTGCCCGGTGCCTGGAAGGGTTTACTTTCATCTGGATCGAGGAAAAACTGTGGGAGGGAGATTCACCCGATATCTCCCGAGAAAAGGAGGAAATTATGCTGGCAATTAACATGAAACAACTCCTGGAAGCAGGGGTCCATTTCGGACACCAGACCCGGCGATGGAACCCGAAAATGAAACCGTACATATTCGGCGACAGAAACGGGATCCACATTATCGATCTGCAGAAAACGGTCAGGCTTTTCAGAACTGCCTATGATTTTATTACCAGGATCGTGGCCGATGGCTACTCGGTTCTTTTTGTAGGCACAAAAAAACAGGCCCATGATTCCGTTGTGGAAGAGAGCGAACGATGTGGCATGTTTTTCATGGTAAACAGGTGGCTTGGAGGCACGCTCACCAATTTCCAGACCATCCAGAGGAGTGTTGCCCGCCTCAAGGACCTGGAAACCATGAAAAATGACGGCACCATCGAGCGATATACCAAAAAGGAAGCGCTCAAGATGGAGAAAGAGCTTGCTAAGCTTGAAAAAAACCTCGGTGGCATCAAGAATATGGATGAATTGCCCGGGGCAGTATTCGTAGTTGATCCCAAGAGGGAACGAATAGCTGTGAAAGAGGCAAGAAAGCTTGGGATCCCGGTTGTTGCCATCGCTGATACAAACTGTGATCCGGATGAAATCGACTTTATTATCCCGGGAAATGATGACGCTATAAGGGCCATACGGTTGATCTGTTCAAAAATTGCCGATGCCTGTATCGAGGGACACAACCTGGCTGAAGAGCGGCTGAGGGCCGAGGCAGAAAAGCAGCACCAGGAAAAAGAAGAAAGTGAACCTGAGCCCCAGGTTCCGGAAGAAGGCTCAGCAGAAGGGCCGGAAGTAATAATCGTTTCCAAGAAAGAAGAGCTCCCTGGAGACGCATCCAAAGAAACCGGGGAAGTGGTTTCTGAATAAAGGGCCCAACTGATGCTTGCGTAAGCAGTGCCCATCCATTTACCACTACGCCTTAATAATAAAACTGAACCATATGACATATCCCCTGCGACGGGATGGAAAAATTATACGGAGGAGTCAACCATTGGAAATATCTGCAGGACTAATTAAGGAATTGAGAGATAAAACAGCCGTCGGTATTATGGATTGTAAAGAAGCCCTCACTGAATCCGAGGGGGATATCCAAAAGGCGATTGAATACCTGAGGAAAAAGGGAATTGCTACTGCCAAGAAACGAGGAGGCAGAACAACCTCCCAAGGCCAAGTGCAATCGTACATTCACGGCGGAGGAAAGATAGGGGTACTTGTGGAAGTAAACTGCGAAACCGATTTCACCGGCAAAACAGAAGATTTTACCAGCTTTGTCCGTGATCTGGCCATGCAGATCGCTGCAACGAATCCTGTTGCCATTGATCGTGAACGGGTTCCCGAGGAGATCATTCAAAAAGAAAAAGAAATCTATGCCAGCCAGGCGCGAGAAACAGGCAAGCCCGAAAAGGTAATCGAGAAGATTGTGGAGGGGAAATTGAAGAAATTCTATAGCGAAGCATGTCTCCTCGAACAACCCTTTGTAAAAAATCCGGATATCACGGTGCAGGATCTGGCAAATGAAATGATGGCGAAAACTGGAGAAAACATCGTTATAAAGCGGTTCGTGCGTTTTCAGCTTGGGGAGGAGGATGCATAGATCCTCTCCCCCATTTAAGCGCATCATGCTTAAACTGAGCGGAGAGGCGCTCATGGGCCACCATGCCTATGGCATTGATCCGGCAGTACTGCGCTCCGTGGGTGAAGAAATTGTATCGGTCCACGCCAAGGGCATTCAAATTGCGATTGTGGTCGGGGGCGGCAATATTTTCAGGGGCCTTGAATCTTCAGCCTACGGTGTTGGAAGAGTCCCTGCGGACCACATGGGTATGCTGGCTACTATTATCAATGCACTCGCCCTTGGGGAGATCCTGGTTCGACTGGGGGCCGAGACGAGGATTATGACGGCCATCGATATGATCAAGATTGCTGAACCGTACATTCGAGGACGGGCTCTCAGTCATCTTTCAAAGGGCCGGATCGTAATATTTGGAGCCGGCACCGGGAATCCTTATTTTACTACAGACACTGCGGCCGCTCTCAGGGCCATGGAAATAAACGCAGATATCCTATTGAAGGCCACGAAAGTGGATGGTGTATTTGATTCCGATCCCGAAAAAAATCCTGAAGCACGATCGTTTTCAAACCTCACGTACAGGGAAGTGCTTGAAAAGGGCTTGAAAGTTATGGATTTAACTGCTGTTTCCCTTGCCATGGAACAAGACCTGCCCATCAGGATTTTTAACCTGAAGAAGAAGGGAAATATTCTGCGAGTTATGGCCGGGGAGGATGTTGGAACTCTTGTTACAGGAGATTTACCATGAAAAATGAAATACTCTCTGAACTGCGACAGAAAATGACCAAGACGGTTGAGGCAATCGGCAAGGACTTCAAGAAAATAAGAACCGGCCGGGCGTCTACCGCTCTCCTCGACGGGATCAAGGTGGACTGTTATGACACCCAGATGCCTCTCGACCAAGTTGCCTCCCTATCCGCTCCAGAGCCGCGTCTCCTGACCATTCAACCCTGGGACCAGTCCATTATCGGGGAAATAGAGAAGAGCATTCTCAAATCAGAATTGGGGCTTACGCCCATGAACGATGGAAAATTGATACGAATCTCCATCCCTCCCTTGACGGAGGAAAGGCGCAAGGAGCTTGCAAAACTGGCAAGGAAGATGGCGGAAGACAGCAAAATTGCCATCCGAAATCATCGGCGCGACGCAAATGAAATGTTCAAACAGCTGAAAAACGACAAAGATATTTCAGAAGATGAATTTTTTAAGGCGCAGGATGAAGTCCAAAAAATTACCGATGAATTCATTGAAAAAATAGACGCTGTTACCAAAGACAAAGAAAAAGAAATATTGGAATTCTAAACGGCTGCCTGAAATCATATTTCGCATGACAGGCCTTGTAACCCGACCGCAATCATAATTGCTGACTGCTCACCATCTTCACGCATTGTGACTACAAACGTGGCCAGGCTGAAGCTGTTTAGGCTGAAGGCTGCCGGGGTCAAAGAAGCGTGTGCATCACTTTGGCAGATCCAGAGCAGACTCTTGCATCAAACATGGGTTTAGAGTGTGCAGTATTCCCCTTTTCCCTAACAGTCTTCAGGCTATCCACCTGAGTAGTTATCATTCATCACCGGAAAGGACAACCAGGCGGCGTTCTCCTTTGCCTTTACAGGCATCAGGTGAAAAACGTATCATCTCTGAAGGAAAAAAATTGACTGACCCACAAAAACTTCCGGAACATGTAGCCATTATTATGGATGGTAATGGCAGGTGGGCAAGACGCCGGGGCATGGACAGGGTGCGCGGGCACCGGGTGGGTGCGGAATCTGTCAGGGAAGTGGTGCGGGCCAGTCGGGAATTGGGCATTCACTGGCTCACTCTTTATGCCTTCTCAGAAGAAAATTGGAAGCGTTCCAAATTTGAAATTCGTGCGCTTATGAAACTCCTCAGACAGTTTCTCAAGAGCGAGCTTGAAGAAATGCTTCAAAACGGTATTCGTCTTCAGGCGATAGGGCGAATCACCAAACTCGATGCCAAGACCAGGGAGATCCTTGCAGATACCATTGAAAAAACCGCAAAGAATCGTGAAATGGTTTTGACATTGGCCCTGAGTTATGGGGGGCGGCAGGAAATCCTTGATGCTTTTCGTTCACTGGCATCGCAAATACAGGAGCAGACCCTTGCTCCGGAAGAGATTACCGAGGAGGCAATCTCACGGTCTCTCTATACGTCTTCCATGCCTGATCCCGACCTCCTGATCCGGACAAGCGGAGAATACAGGGTCAGCAACTTTCTCTTGTGGCAAATTGCGTATGCAGAAATGTATGTAACACCGACCCTCTGGCCCGATTTTAGAAAAGAGGAATTTCTGTGCGCCATTGAAGACTACAGGAAACGGGAGAGGCGCTTCGGTGCCACCTCAGAGCAGGTGGCCAGCAAGGCATGATTCCCGGAACAGAACATATCGAGTTGAAAAAATGGACCTGAAGCGATGGATTACCGGCCTTGTTGCCGTTCCCATACTGATATTGCTCATCGGTTTTGCACCGAGGTGGATGTTTTATGCCGTTGTCTGGTTGGTATCACTGGGTGGGCTCATGGAGTTTTACCGCTTGACCAGCCCTAATCTTTCCCGGCTTATCAGCTGGTCTACTGCCGCATTCACAAGCGTCCTTTTCTTTCTCCTGGGTATCCGGGAATTCTACCTTGCTCTGGGGTTTGTTCCCTTTCTTCTCATGGTGACCATGATCCTCTTCATGTTTTTTCATCGATCAACTGCTGCGGAAAACACGGGACTGCTGGCCAAAGCACTCTTGGGCCCGGTTTATATTACCCTGCCGCTCTCTCTTTTCCTTCTGATCGACCGCTTTCCTGGAGGAAAATGGTGGGTTTTCTTCCTCTTGTCCGTTATTTTTTCGAGTGACATGGGCGCGTTCTATTTTGGCAGGCTTTTCGGGTCTCACAAACTCTTCAGGAGAATCAGTCCCGGCAAGACATGGGAAGGCGCGGTAGGCGGGTTGTTCAGCAGTGTCTTCGTTGCAGCGCTTTTTGCGAAGCTCTTCCCCCTCGGTCAGCACATTTCTTGCATGCTGTTTCTGGGTGCGGGGATATCAATAGCAGGCCAGCTTGGAGACCTCTGTGAATCCATGATCAAGAGGAATCACGGTGAGAAGGACTCGGGCAGGATCCTGCCCGGACATGGCGGTATGCTCGATAGAATTGATGGTTTGCTTTTCGGCATCCCGGTACTGTACGGGTACCTTTCTTTTGCGGTGTTCGTTAGGTAAATAGGCTGTAGCATATGAAAAACATTACGCTCCTTGGGTCCACCGGCTCCATCGGAGTCAATGCGCTCAAAGTCATCAAGATGCATCCCGACCAGTTCAGGGTCGCTGCCCTGGGGGCGGGCAGAAATATGGAACTGTTGGCAACACAAATTCAACACTTTCATCCTTCTGCAGTTGCGGTTCAGGACGAGGAAACAGCCCATCAGCTCCGCCGGATTTCCCCCAACATGAAATCATCGGAAATTTTTTGGGGCACGAAGGGCTTTATCGAATTATGCGCCCTCCAAGAAACAGACACGGTCATTTCGGCAATGATGGGAGCAGCCGGTCTTGTCCCCACTTTTGAGGCAATCCGGGCCGGGAAAAATGTGGCCCTGGCAAATAAAGAAACCATGGTCATGGCTGGAGAACTGGTCATGGCGGAGGCAAAGAAACAGGGGGTATCTCTTCTGCCCATTGACAGTGAGCATAGTGCCATATTCCAGTCCCTGCAGGGACATTCAAACGAGGATGTAAAGCGAATCATTCTCACCGCTTCCGGGGGACCGTTTCGAAACTTCTCTCTCCAGCAAATGGCGAAGGTAACCCCCGAGGATGCCCTCAATCACCCCAACTGGCTCATGGGTGCCAAAATTACTATAGACTCTTCAACGCTCATGAACAAAGGGCTTGAGGCCATTGAAGCGAAGTGGCTTTTTAATGTTCGCATGGATCAGATAAAAATCCTGGTGCATCCTCAGAGCATCGTGCATTCCATGGTGGAATACCTGGACGGGTCCACAATTGCGCAGCTTGGTGTGCCCGATATGATGATACCCATCGCATATGCCCTCTCATATCCGCGACACCTGGAAAATGATCTGCCTCCCCTTGATCTTGGATCGCTGGGGACCCTGAGCTTTGAAGAACCTGAGCTTGACAAATTCAAATGTCTCTCCCTTGCCTTGAAAGCAGCCTCTACGGGAGGGACCATGCCCACTGTCCTGAACGCAGCAAATGAAATTGCGGTCTCCGCCTTTCTTTCGAAAAAGATCGGTTTTCTTGCCATTCCCGATCTGATTGAGCGAACCATGGATAACCACACGCCGTCACCAACACGGGATATTGAGCAGGTGATGGATGCAGATGCCTGGGGCCGGAAAACCGCAAAGGCTCTTTTAAATGAAATGCAAATTTTTCAATGACAAAACATATATTTCCCGTTAGCCTGTTCTCGCATCAATGTTGGCTGTTGTCCGATTTGTGGTCACTTGGTATTGGTCATTGATCTGGCATTTGGATTTTGAACTTTGCCGTTAGCCATCGTCACTCCGAAACTTTTGTGATGCTCTTGAGCGAAAATGCAAGCAACTAGAAAACCAGTGGAGTTATTATGAGTTTTTTTTCTTACTATCTCCTGCCATTTGTTGTCATCCTGGGGATTCTCATTTTTTTTCACGAGCTTGGTCATTTTCTCGTGGCAAAATATTTTGGTGTCAGGGTCCTAAAATTTTCTCTCGGGTTCGGGAAAAAAATCATTGGCAAGAAAATCGGAGACACCGAGTACCTCATTTCCATGGTACCGCTCGGCGGGTATGTAAAAATGCTCGGTGAATCAGGAGATGATGACACTGAGCCACTCACTCGGGAAGAAGAAAAAAGCTCTTTCAGTCACCAGCATGTGCTCAAGAGAATGGCTATTGTTGCCGCCGGACCCCTATTCAATCTTCTTCTGGCACTGATCATCTTTTCTCTCTTTTACATCAGTGTCGGCAAACAGGTAATGGAACCGGAAATCGGGCAGGTCCGGGAACATTCCCCGGCGGAATCTGCAGGACTCAAAAAGGGTGACCTCATCCTGGCGGTGGACGGGAAACAGGTGGAGGCATGGGCTGAAATAAAGGAAGCTGTTCACGATCGAGCAGGAAAGTCTGTTCTCCTGGTTGTCAGAAGAGATCAACAACTGCTTCATTTCACGGTCACCCCGGAAGAGAGCATATCCAAAAATATCTTCGGGGAGGATATCAAGACCGCACTCATCGGTATTGTTGCATCCGGAAAATTCAAGACCCTGAACCTTCCGACCGGTACTGCTGTAGTGGAAGCGGGAAAGAAGACCTGGGAGGTCATCTGGCTCACCTGTCTCACCGTGGTCAAACTCTTTGAAAGGGTAATCCCTATCAAAACCATTGGCGGTCCGATTCTGATCGGTCAGATGACCGGTCAGCTTGCCCAGGAAAGTTTTCTCTACCTGATTCCGTTTATGGCCGTTATTAGCATAAATCTCGGGATTCTCAACTTGCTGCCGGTTCCCATTCTTGATGGCGGTTTTCTCGTTTTTCTTTTTATAGAACTTATTATCGGGAAGCCTCTCAGCCTGAAAAAGCGTGACATGGCCCAAAAGGTGGGGCTCTTTCTGCTGATCATGCTCATGGTGATAGTTCTCTTTAACGATATTACCAGGCTGTTTAAGTGAGGCACAGGGCGCAAGGCGTAAGGTCAAACAGGCTGGCGTCTTTTCATGGTTTAGGGTGAAATCCCGAGGCTCAATGAAGTCATGATTCTTGCAATAAATACTTCAACACTCCAGTTCAGTATCTCTTTATCCGCCATGAATGGGACTCTCCTGGCCGAATGCATAGTCTCAGCCCCGCACAGGAACTTTGGAAGTCTTTCCACCACCTTTGATTTTCTTCTCGAATCTTCCAGAAAAAACCTTGCTGATATACGTGCTGTTGCCGTTGCAATGGGCCCGGGAAGCTTTACCGGCCTCAGGGTTGGGCTCTCCATGGCCAAAGGAATATGTCACGGGCTTCACCTCCCGTTGATTGGCATCTCGACGCTGGAAGCTCTTGCAAACCAGATCCCTTATTCCGATCTTCCCATTACCCCTATAGTCGATTCCAGGAAAGGAGAAGTATTTGTCGCCCGCTTCACCTGGGACAGACCGTCTGGATCTATGCGCCGGGTCATGGAAGATCGGTGCGTGAAGCTTGAAGCCCTTCCGCAGATATGTAGTGAACCTACTGTCCTGATCGGGAATGATTTGGAAAAGCAGGCACCTCTCTTGCGCAAGGTAATCACAGATAATATTTTTTACGCTCCAGAGGACAAATGGCACGTCCGGGCGTCTGCCATAGGACAACTGGGACTCAAACATTACAGAAGAGGTAAAGAAGACAGTTTGGAATCCCTCTCCCCGAAGTATTTTCGGTCCCCGGACATTCGCCCGAATCCCTATCCCCTCCTTGAAAGAAATGAGGGAAATGAAATAAAAAGCTGAGCCCAGGGAGTCCGGCCAGTTACAAATTGACAAGACAGCACAAAAAATACTATGTTCCCCACAGGTAAATACACATTGAAAAACACCTCTGACCAGGAAATGTTCATGGTCTTCATCAACGGGGATATTCTTGATCACTGATGGACTCTTCACGGGTAAATAATAGATGGCCAATTGCCAAAGAAGGGGTCCCTTTTATCTTGATAGGCGTCCTCCTCACCATTCTTCTTTCCGTTCTTGGGATTTTGTTTTTGACAATTTTGTCGGGATGTTTAACTCTTTTTACAATCTATTTTTTCAGAGATCCTGACCGCGCCTGTGCCTGTGCCCCGAACGCGATACTCACTCCTGCTGACGGTCGAGTCATTAAGGTTGAGAAGGTGGATGCAAAAGATGCTCCACTGGGAGAACCCGCTGTACTCATCAGTGTCTTTATGAGCCTTTTCAATGTACATGTGAACCGTATCCCCATCGGAGGAACAGTCCAGGAGATACATTATTATCCGGGCAAGTTTTTTTCGGCCAACCTTGACAAGGCGTCCGAACAAAATGAGCGGAACAGCGTAATTCTGCAGACAGTTAACAACACCCGTATTGTGGTAACACAGATCGCGGGACTCATCGCCAGAAGAATTGTCTGCTGGGCAAGACAAGGCGACCCTGTGCAAACAGGACAACGATTCGGCCTTATTCGGTTTGGATCCCGCCTTGACGTGTTTCTTCCTCAAGACAGTCGGGTCGTCGTGCGCAAGGGGCAACGTGTCAAGGCAGGTCAAACCATCATCGGGTATATATCATGAGACGAAGACGAAAAAAGCGACCGAGAAACAGCAGAAAAAAGGGGATCTATGTGTTGCCGAATCTTTTTACTTCTGCAAGTCTTTTCGGCGGATTTTATGCTATCATAGCCGCGATACAGGGCAAGTTTTCCCTTGCGGCCACAGCGATCCTCATTTCCTGCGTGTTTGACGCGCTGGACGGAAGGATCGCTCGATTCACCCACACTTCCAGCCAGTTTGGATCTGAGTATGATTCCCTCTCAGACCTGGTGGCGTTTGGGGTTGCCCCAGGAGTTCTTGTATTTCTCTGGGCCCTGAAACCATTTGGCAGACTTGGTTGGCTGGCTTCCTTCATGTATGTCATCTGTGGTGCACTCCGCCTGGCCCGTTTCAATGTCCAGAAAAACACGGTTGAAGCCAATTACTTCAAGGGACTTCCCATTCCCGGCGCGGCAAGCTTTATCGCATCCCTCGTACTTTTTGCATCGGCACTGGGAGGTATCCCTGAAGGGTCAAAACATATCCTTATTATTCTCCTCATCTATGTCCTTTCATTTCTGATGGTCAGCGCTGTTCAATATCCGAGTTTTAAGGGATTGGAGTTCAAGCACAGGAAATCTTTCAATGTTCTTGTTTCTATCATATTGATCGCCCTTGTGATTGCATACAAACCCAAGGTTATGCTTTTTTTCGTGCTGGCAGCCTACACGCTTTCAGGGCCGGCCATTACCCTGTACCGCATGCGCGCGAAACGTGCGGCAGCGGCCAAGACAGCAGAAGGGGTTCTTCCGCCAGCAAAAAAACAGCCGGCGAAAACGGGCGAAAACGGGATATCGCAGTAGTCCCCATGAGAATCACGGGCGGCAAACTAAAAGGCAGACATCTGGTGGCTTTAAAAGGGCTTAGTATCAGACCAACATCCGACCGGGTCAGGCAGGCAATTTTTAATGTGATCGGTCAGCACTGGGAAGGAAAACGCGTCCTGGATCTTTTTGCAGGCACCGGAAGTCTGGGATTGGAAGCCTTGAGCAGAGGAGCCTCTGAGGCTCTTTTCGTGGACGCATCCCCCTATGCCCTCAAACTCCTCAAGAAAAACATTGAACGGTGTGGAGTTGCCCATTGCAGCAGGGTTATACGAAGAGATCTGCAAAAAGGGCCTCCGGAAAAGCAGTCGGCTGGTGAAAGGTCTTTCCAACTCCTCTTTATGGATCCGCCATATGGGAAGAATTTGATTCCCAAGGTAATGGGACGCCTGGGAGAAACTTCCCTGCTCTCTCCCGGTTCTTTGCTGGTTGCAGAATGTTCCAAGAATGAAAATCTGCCTTCCAGAACAGGCCGATTTGCCATGCACGATGTGCGCATCTACGGTGACACAAAAATTACCATCTACATTTGCGAGGTTGTGGAATGAACGGAAACTCAGCAATTTACCCAGGAACTTTTGATCCGATTACAAACGGCCATCTCAGCATAATCGACCGTGCGCTGACTATTTTTGACAAATTAATCATTGCCATCCTTCATAACCCCCAGAAAGAACCACTGTTTTCTCTTGAAGAACGGATAGGTATGATAAAAGAAAGCCTTAACGGTGCACCGAACGTGGAAATCGACACTTTTGACGGCCTGCTCGTAGACTATGCAGTCCAGAAAAAAGCCAATGTCATTCTTCGCGGTTTGCGGGCTCTTTCTGACTTCGAATATGAATTCCAGATGGCACTCATGAACAGGAAGCTCAACAGGGATGTGCAATCCATTTTTCTTATGACCGACTACAAGTGGTTCTATATCAGCTCCACCATTATCAAAGAGGCCGCAAGCCTCGGCGGCGACACGAGCGGACTGGTACCTGAAATTGTAGACAGGAAACTCAAAGAAAAATTCAATTTCGCAAAAAAAACTTGACACATCTTTTGCCATGAGCAATAGTGCAAGGTCAAAAGATTGAAATTAATGGGTAATATTGCTGAAAGCACCAGACGAGGAGGATGAAAAGTGGCCCTGACGAAAGAAAAAATTATCAGCAGCATTTATCATCAGGTTGGACTCAGCAAGAATCGTTCCAGGCTTGTCGTCGAGACGCTTTTTGAGATAGTTAAACAGACATTGGAACAGGGGGAAGACCTCCTGATCAGTGGTTTCGGCAAGTTCGTTGTCAAGGAAAAATCAGCGCGGAGGGGGAGAAACCCGCAGACAACCGAGGACCTTCAATTGAGGGCCAGAAGGGTTGTGGTTTTTAAAACCTCCGGTGTGCTGAGGGACAAGATTAACCAGGGATCTAAAGACTCACGATAAAGGCCTTCTCAAACCCCATATCTTCCAACTTTTTTTCTACCTTCCCCGCCTGCTTCAACGTTGTTGATTTTGAAACTCGAAGCCGGTAAAGGGGGGTACCTCTTGGTGCCTTGAGTACTGTAATGCTCACATACTGAAACAGCACTTTTAACCGCTTTGCAAGCCTGAGCGCATTGTTGCGATCCCTAAATGCCCCAACCTGTACGGTAAAAGCCCCTTTCTCAAGATCTTCCGCTTCGACCACGGGTTCTTTCCCGGAGCTTGAAACGTGCTCCCCAACCTGTTTCCCCAACGCTTCAATTCGAACCTTGGCAACGCCGGGCCCGATCAGACCAATATCCCGCGCAGCAGCATAAGAAAGATCGATAATTCTTCCCTTCACAAACGGGCCTCGATCATTTATCTTCACTATGGTCTGTTTTCCGTTTTCGAGATTCAGTACGCGCACATAGGTTCCCAAAGGCAACGTCTTGTGAGCCCCTGTTTTCCGGTACATGTTATACCGTACCCCGCTGGCCGTAGGCCTTCCATGAAAACCCTTGCCATACCAGGATGCTTGCCCGGTCTGGACGAACCCATGAGAATGGGGAAGCGGATAGTAGCGCTCGCCATTAACAATGTAGGGCTTGAACCCTGGTCCCTGTTTTTCAGGAGTGATGACAACAGTGTTTTTCATCGGCGGTGCCATTACAACGTGATTTCTCGGCCCCGCACAGGAAGTCAAGACAACAATAATACCCACCAAAAAAGGAAAAAAATATTTATACACAACCGTTCTCCTGCATACTTCTATGACTTTTTGAGTGACCTTGATATTACCAGAGACATGCAATTTTTCAACCACAAATCGTCCTGTCCCTTTTTGCTTGACACTCTTGTGAATTTTTTCTAGAGTTCACAACGTAACTATATTGTAATTATAATGTGATTATACTTTCCAGTCGTTTTCCACGCAGGAAGCATCGTTTTGAACCATTTCCAAGGGAGCATGTGTCATGAAATTAGCAGAAAAAATTGCAGTGGTGACGGGAAGCAGCCGGGGGGTAGGCAGGGCGGTGGCTCTTGGCTTTGCCGCTGAAGGCGCCCATGTGGTCATTAACTATACCTCCAATGAAAAAGCAGCAAATGAGGTTATTGATCTCATTGCGGACATGGGCCGTAAGGCGATTGCCATCAAGGCTGATGTGGCCGACAAGGACCAGGTTGACGAACTTTTTGGGCAGACCATGGAAACCTTCGGAAAGGTAGATATCCTCGTGAACAACGCAGGGTTCACCCGTCCCGCCCTGATGCTCAAGATGACGGAAGAACAATGGGATCAGGTGGTTGATATCCATATGAAAGGAGCTTTTCTCTGCGCTCAGGCAGCCGCAGCTCATATGAAAGAACAGCAGGCAGGGAAAATCATTAACGTGACGTCAGTAGCCGGCCTCGTGGGCACTGTCGGTCAAATCAATTACAGTGCAGCCAAAGGCGGCATCATCAGCATGACAAAGTCGATGGCGAGGGAGCTGGCACGATACAACATCTGTGCCAATGTCATTTCCCTGGGTATCGTGGCAACCGACATGACTGAAAAAATCCGGACAGACGAAAAACTGAAAGACATTTATATGAACAGAATCCTTCTCAAACGGTTCGCCGAGCCTGAGGACATATCACCGGCCTTTGTTTTCTTGGCCTCGGATGACAGCAACTATATCACGGGTCAGCTCTTGTGCGTGGATGGAGGCTATGGCATGATCTAGGTACGTCATAAAAGAGGTTCACTCATGAACAACAAAGCAATAAGGAATTATTTTTAACTGATCAACGAATTAACAATCAGGAAATCAACAAGGAGGGAAAAAATGGCGACAATACCGGACAAAATCCTGACGTGGCAAATGGTTCAACCAACTTCACGTAATAGAGAAACAGGCGAAGTAACGCCCGGAAAAATTGAGAAAACAGAAATCCCAGTTCCTGAACTTGGACCGGGTGAGGTCTTGGTGGAAGTGGCTGGGTGCGGGGTCTGCCACACGGACCTCGGCTACTTCTATGACGGCGTCCCCACTGTTTCCAAGCCGCCCCTGACCTTGGGTCATGAGATCGCAGGGACTGTTGTGGCCGGGGATGAGGCATGGATTGGAAAAGAGGTCATCATCCCGGCGGTCATGCCCTGCCGCCAATGTATCCTCTGTAAGACAGGGCGGGGAAACCGGTGTCTTAATCAGAAAATGCCGGGGAACAGTCTCGGGATCTACGGTGGATTTTCCAGCCATATTCCTGTACCCAGCATCGATCTCTGCGAAGTCACGGACCGGGGAGAATTTCCCCTTTCACACCTGGCGGTCGTAGCCGATGCCGGTACCACCCCGTACCAGGCCACTAAACGGGCTGACCTGCAGCCCGGTGACAACGTGGTGGTCATCGGAATCACCGGTGGTGTTGGACAGTATGTGGGCCAGATCACAAAAGCCCTGGGCGCCAAGACAGTGGTCGGCATTGCCCGAAACCAGGAAAAACTTGATCGATCCCTCAAGTACGGCGCGGACTTCGTTATTAATTCCACTGACAAAGACGCACGAGCCGTTTCTAAGGAATTCAAGGGCCTCTGCAAGGAAAACGGGCTCCCAACATTCGGGTGGAAGATCTTTGAAGTAACGGGCGTCAAGGCGGGTCAGGAAATCGGGCTCGCGCTCCTTGGTTTTATAGGAAAACTGATCGTGGTGGGGTTCGGCCTTGCCAAGACCGAATATGCCATCGGCCGACTCATGGCATTTGACGCAGATATCATCGGCACGTGGGGGTGTCTCCCTGAATATTATCCCATTGTCATGGACATGGTGCTGAACAAAAAGATCGATATTGGCCCGTTTGTGGAGACTCGGCCCATGAGCTCCATTGTGGAAACCTTTGAAGAAGTGCACAAGGCGGGTTCCCCTGCCAAGCGAATTGTCCTGACCCCTGATTTTTGAGTAATTACTCACGAATATATCCGTGAAGACAGGACAAGGATTTTTTTCACACCGGGCTGCCGATCAGCTCGACAGCCGCCGTTGGCGGAATAACAACCAAGACATGAAGGAGGGAAAAATTATGAGTTTGGAGTGGATGCCGAGAGACAACGGAAAAAAGGATCACCTGCTGCATACCGAGGTTCACTGGGGAACCGAACCACCGTGCGTTGTGTACGAAAAGAAACCCCTGACTGACCCCAAGGGCAACGTGGTGGAAGGACTTTATGTAGCGTGGATCCGCCTCAACAACCCAAAACAGTATAATTCATACACAACTGAAATGGTCAAAGGGGTCATTGCAGGATTCGACAATGCATCCCTTGACAGGAGCGTTGTGGCAACGGTCTTCACAGGGACAGGACCGTTTGCCTTCTGTACCGGCGGAAACACAAAAGAATACAGTGAATATTACAGCCTCAGGTGTGATGAGTACGGCCAGTACATGGAGCTTTTCAACGGTATGGTGGATGCCATCCTGCGGTGCAAGAAGCCCACCATCTGCCGTGTCAACGGCATGAGAGTGGCCGGCGGCCAGGAAATCGGTATGGCCTGCGACCTTGCCATTGCATCTGACCTCGCCATTTTCGGCCAGGCCGGCCCGCGACACGGTTCCGCGCCCGTCGGGGGATCGTCAGACTTCCTGCCCTGGTACCTCAGCATCGAGGATGCCATGTGGAACTGCGTGTCCTGCGAAATGTGGTCCGCATACAAAATGAAGGCAAAGAACCTGATCAGCAAAGTGGTACCGGTCCTGAAGGTCGACGGCAAATGGGTACGCAACCCCATGATCGAGACAGACAAATGGGTTGAGGACGGCGAGATTGTCTACGGAGAATACAAGAAAGGCGACGCGTTCAAAGAAGCCCGTGCCTTTGTAAAAGAGCATCAGCCGAACGCCGACTTTGAATTGCTGGACAAGGAAGTACAGAAGATCGTCTGGACCTTTGCCAACCTCTTTCCCGGGTGCCTCATCGAATCCATTGATTCCGTGCGCCAGAAAAAGAAGTTCTTCTGGGATATCACCAAAAATTCCCATCGTCACTGGCTGGCCGCCAATATGGGTGGCGAGGCGTTCCTGGGTTTTGGCGCCTTCAACACCAAGAGAATCACCGGCAAGGATACCATTGATTTTCTGAAATTCCGGCAGAACATCGCCGAGTGCAAGACCTGGGATATGGACATGTTTGCAGAGGTAATGGGCAAACCCCAGGAATAATCGTTCGACACATTGTCACACACGTATGGCAGGCCGGACTCTGCATTACTCGGCCTGCCATTTTTCTTCCAAGGGTTCATAAAAAGAAAGGAGCACCAAACATGAGCTACGAGCATATAGAAACCAGTTTCGAGAAAGGGCTCGGGACCATTACCCTCAACAGGCCACCGGTCAATATCCTCAATATCGCCATGATGCAGGAAATCAATGATTGTCTTGAGTCCTGGCAAGGGAAAAAGGATCTCAAGGTTGTGCTTTTTAACGCCAAGGGTAAATGCTTTTCCGCAGGCGTAGATGTGGGTGAACACATGGGAGATCTCGCCCCAAAAATGATAGGCGCTTTTCACAAGATGTTTCGCCTCATGGACGGCCTCGGTGTCATGACCGTTGCCTCTGTTTTTTCGTCCTGCCTCGGCGGGGGATGCGAACTGGCGGTTTTCTGCGACCTGGTGATCGCTGCCGAAAACAGCAAGATCGGACAGCCGGAAATTCAAGTGGGGGTCTTCCCGCCTATTGCCGCCTATATCATGCCGCGGATTATGGGCCGAAAAGATGCCTTGGAACTTATTCTTTCTGGCCGAATCATCTCCGCGGCGGAAGCAAGACAGATGGCACTAATAAACAAGGTTGTTCCTGTCAATGAACTTGAGGCGGAAACAGCCCTTTTTGTAAAACCCTATCTGAAATTGAGCGCCGAGGTCCTCCGAAAGACCAAAAAGGCAATTACCGCCGGGCTGCGAGATGATCTTGAGCCTGCGCTCAGTGCCATTGAGGAGATCTACCTCAATGAACTCATGAAAACCTCAGACGCCCAGGAGGGTTTGAACGCATTTCTTGAAAAGAGAAAACCCGCCTGGAAAAACGAATAGAACTTGGGGTCAGCTAACCCGCATTTCTCACGAGCAATCTATTGTGGCGGCTGGAAGACCCGCGAGAAAAGCGGCCTAAAGGCTGATCCTGTTCTCTCTTTTCTTTCCGAAAACCCTTGGAATTTCAAAAGAGCGACTTATATTATTCTGTCAGCGGGGAAATTCCCCCTGCAAAAACCGCCGACGATTCCAATGGTTAAGGAGAAACAGCGTGCGTTCAAAAGATTACTACGAAATACTCAACGTCCAGAAGAAGGCAGGGCAGGAAGAAATCAGGGAGGCCTACCGGAAGCTGGCCCTTCAATTTCACCCCGATCGGAACCGCAACGACCCCACAGCCACCGCAAGGATGAAGGAGATAAACGAGGCATACGCGGTTCTCTCCGACCCTGAAAAACGGAAGCAATACGACGGACTATGTTCCACGTACGGCTCTTCTGCTTACGATCACTTCAGAAGTACCTACTCCGAACAGGACATACTCAGGGGTTCCGATATCCAGGAAATCCTCGATCAGCTCAGCAAGGCCTTTGGATTCAGGGGATTCGAGGATATTTTTCGCGAAACCTACGGACCCGCGTACCGATCTTTTGAATTTCAGAAACCCGGCGCTTTCGGACGAATATTCGTCTCATCATCCGGGAGTGGCCACCCACACCGAAAACGTTCCGTTTTCCAGGGCCTCTTGGGCAAGGCTGTCAAATACGGGCTCAAGAAGAAATGGGGCATAGAACTTCCTGAAAAGGGAAGAGATTTCCATGACATCATCACCATATCGCCGGGACTTGCACAGCGGGGCGGAAAGTTCAGATACGTAAACAGGAGTGAAAACAGGGAGTTGATCGTCAGCGTTCCCCCCGGGATCAGGCCCGGACAGCGTATCCGCCTCAAAGGGCTCGGAGCTGAAGGAATCGGTGGTGGAGAACCGGGCGATCTTTTTCTGCGTGTTCGTGTGCGACCGGTGCTTTTCCAGAAATTCAGGGATTTCCTGGATCAACTCCTGGCATATCTCTCCATCAAGACCCATTGAGTCAGTTTCAAAACGCCCCCTTTTGGCCGATCTCTGCATGGATGGATTATTCAGACGTTGTCTTGGCGGGCGGGAAATAGAGGGTAAAGGTTGTGCCCCCCGAGGCGAAGCAATCTTCCCTCGTGGTGCAAAAACGGCATTCGCTGATAGTTCCGGGACAGGAGTCTTCCTCGCCAGGGATGAATTTACAACGGGATGATTCCATGTTTATGGTAAAGTTGAATCGTTCGGAAAAAATCTTCATGCGCAGGAGATCAGCGCCCTTGCCTCCTGCATTGAATTCGAAGGGTTTCCCAGTCCGGTAGTCGGAGGTCTGTTGGGTCGAAAAGAAACCTTCAAAAATCCGTTGCTGGGCTTCTTTCACGATCCCCACTCCATAGTCACGGACCACAAACAGCGTCCCTTTTCCTTTTTGCCGGACAACCAGTTCCACCTTTCCTTCATCCGGGGTGTTTTCTATGGCGTTCCTGATGATGCCGTCAACGACCTTCTGCAAGGTATCCCGAGGCATCAGCACCGGGGGTGCTTTTTCAAACTCCTCACCTATAGTAATTGTGCGAAAGGAAAAGGAGGCCCGCAGTATTTCGAGCCTTTGCTTCACAAAATCGTGGAAATAAATTTTCTCTGCCTCTGCCTGATTTTCCCCGAATAAAATATCGATTTTTTTCCGTATACGCTCAGCAAGTTTCCCGTTTTGAGACTCTTCTTCCACCAGGACAGCCAGTTCATCCTTGCATTCTTCCAACAATACACTCAGGAGGTCATAGGCACGGTAGTGGCGGTCCCGCATGATATCACTCACCTCGTATTGAATTTCTACAATACGATCCAGGTTTCTTTTCATCCTTTCAATGTTCTGCTCCCACGTGTTTCTGGGGACGGCGGACAAGGTCCGCTCCAGGATTTTCAAGGAACCCCCAAGAATTGAAACCGGTGTTTTCAGCTCGTGAGACAGGTGATGAATGACCTTATCCTTTGCTCGGTTCAGGCCCCTTACCTCTTCATAGGCCGTTTTGAGCTGACTGTTGACCCTTGCATTCTCCACCGATAAGGCAACGGTGCCAGCTATAGTGCTCAAGAGTTCGATATCTCTCTGGTCGAACGAGCCTTCCTTTTTGTTCAGCGCACACAGGACACCGGTGATTCGATCGCTGGTCCGAAGGGGCACCAGAGCCAAGTTCCGCGTCCTGTAGCCCAGCTTTCTATCTCTTTCCCGGTGAAGCTCGGCGTTCTCTGAAGTATCGGAAACAATAACGGGTTTCCCCGTGCGGATGACCTCTCCCGCAACGAGCTCATTCATCCCGAAACGAATCTCTTTCACCCTCCTTTCGGTGGCCGAATCATCATACGCGGCGCCGAGCACGAAGAGTTCCTGTTTCTCTTCGTCCAGCAAGATCGCCACCGATCCTTCCGTCTCAAGGTTCCGCATGACTTCGCTGTCAACGAAATCAAGGAGTTCTTCCAGATCCGGGTGCTCCGGTAGAGCCGTGCTGATCCGCAAAATGGTCTCATTGATCCTTGCGATCCGTTTTTGCTCGGTAACATCCCTGAAAATCATCAGAAGACCGGCTGGTTCGTATTCTGATTCATGGTAGTAGGCAATCCGTATTACCACATCGAGAATGCGCCCTGTGCGGGTGATTCGCTTGGTTTCGCGGCGCAGCTGTGATTTTTCCTCTATAATTTTTTCAATATCTTCCTGGGCTTCCCGCATGACGTCCCTGGGCACAAAAGGAATCCTTTTCCCCTCCATTTCCTCCTGGGTCCAGCCGAAAAGGCTCACAAATCCTGCGTTAAGGTAGCGGACGCGCTGCTCAAGGCTGAGAACCACGAGGGGGTAGGCAACAAAATCAAATACCGTATTGAGTCTTCTCCTGGTCCGAATGAGGGCGTCTTCGACTCTTTTCCGTTCGGCAAGTTGTTCTTCCAACTTTCGCACGCGGCGTTCGAGTTCTTCGTAGGTAGGTTTTCTGCTCACCGAGTTCCTCTCTCTCATATCCTACAGGCTGACCAATGCCACGTTGCCCCAGGAGGCCATGGTATCCCCGAGAATGGCCACTCCACCAACAGTACCGACAATATTACGAGCCACAGCAGCAGTTGCCTCTAGATCCTTCTTCTCCTGGATAGTGTTCGCCAGTGCAGTTGCAGCACTGTCGGCAAGGGCTGCTGATCCTGCAAGGATGGTTACTGCGTGGGAAATGCCCAAACTCAGGGAATGCCCGATTCTGCCTGATGACGTACACACCCCGAGGGGCATCTGTTTTTCTGAGATCTTCAACCCGATCCGTTCACTCAGGGGCGAGTCCCCGGCAAAGATGGAAACCGTTAGCGGGCGATCGGCCTGCATGTAGATATCTCCCCCGTTTTCAACGACAACTTGCGTTGAATACTCCATGAGTCCGGTTCCGACGTACTCGGCGATTGCCCCTGCAACTGCCGCCATGGGGCCCACCCCTGCACGCCCGGTTTTCTCAAGCATTTCTTTCACCACAGGAGGGGCATAGGGATCAGGAGCAAGAGGCTGGAGGGCTGTTTTGAAAAGGGGATGAGTCTGTATATAGCTTTCGATTTCATAGCGGCACTGGAGAACCAGGTCCCGCGCCTGCCTTTCAAGATTCCGATCAGCGCTTATCCATAAATCGGTCTCCTTGACACACACGCAGAAAGAATGAAGTCCGCGGGTGTGAATTCTGCTTCGATAGGTACGTTTTTCATAAGCAGATTCCATAAAATTACCACTCAGCGTCACTCCCATTCAATGGTACTGGGGGGCTTTGAAGAGATATCATATACAACCCTGTTTACCCCTTTGACACTGTTGATAATACGATTGGAAATTCTCGCCATGACTTCGTAGGGGATGCGCGACCAGTCGGCCGTCATGGCGTCCAGACTGTCAACTACTCTCACCGCCACCACGTTCTCATACGTCCGCTCATCGCCCATGACACCTACCGTCCTGATGGGCAAAAGAACTGCGAAAGACTGCCACACTTTCTCATAAAAGCCAGCGCTGCGGATTTCATCCTGGACAATAATATCGGCGAAACGGAGTATTTCAAGTCTTTCCCTCGTGATTTCTCCCAGTATCCTTACGGCGAGTCCGGGGCCTGGAAAGGGCTGCCGCATCACCAGTTCCCGCGGCAGTTCCAGCTCCATGCCCACCTGCCGCACTTCATCTTTAAACAGTTCGCGCAGGGGTTCTATTAATTTCAGATTCATCGTTTCCGGCAGACCGCCCACATTGTGGTGGCTCTTTATGGTCGCAGACGGTCCTTTGAATGAGACGCTTTCTATCACATCTGGATAAAGGGTCCCCTGGGCGAGATATCTTGCTTTTCCCAGTTCCTTGGCTTTTTTCTCAAAAACAGCGATAAATTCATGCCCGATAATCTTTCGCTTCTTTTCGGGATCAACGACCCCCTTCAACCTCTCCAGGAAGTGTTCAGAGGCATCCACCAGATGGAAATCCACCCCATAATGCCCTTTAAACAGATCGATGACCTCTTCGGCTTCTCCCCGCCGGAGGAGCCCGTTGTCCACGAATATACACGAGAGGTTTTCCCCGATTGCCCTGTACAGCAACACCGCTGTCACCGAGGAATCAACCCCGCCGGAAAGGCCGCAGATAACCCGCTCATTTCCAACAGTCTCCCGAAGGCTCTTCACGGTTCGCCTTACGAACGAAGACATGGTCCAGGACGGCTCACATCCACAGACGTGAAACAGGAAGTTTTTGAGGATTCTTGTTCCGCTCGGGGTATGCGCAACTTCAGGATGGAATTGTACACCAAAAAGCCTTCTTTCTCTGTCCGCCATGGCGGCTACTGGGCTGTTCTTACTGGAAGCCAGAGACTCAAAACCCTCCGGCATTTCCTCTATGCGATCGCCGTGACTCATCCATACGGTTTCATCCCCTTCCGTCCCTACTCCGGAAAAGATATCACGGTGATCAAGGATGCTGATCTGCGCGTTGCCATATTCCCGGTCAAGGGCTTTTGTCACTGCTCCACCCCGCATTTGGGTCAGGAACTGCATCCCGTAACAAATCCCCAGAACCGGCACTCCCAGTTCAAGCACTTCTTTTTCCGCCAGCGGAGCATCCTGATCAAAAATGCTTGCAGGACCTCCGGAGAGGATGATCCCTTTCGGCGCAAAGGACTTGATCTCTTCCACTTCCATGTGAAAAGGATGGATTTCGCAGTAGACCTGGGCTTCACGCACTCTCCTGGCGATGAGCTGGGTGTACTGGGATCCGAAATCAAGGATCAATATTTTCTGCTTGTACAGTTTGTTGGTCATGTTATCCCTCGTTGTCATATCATTCATGCAGGCACCAGCAGGAACCAAGAAGAATCCGCTTCATCCGACGCACAGGCCTTTCACAAATCACTCAGGTTCAAGCAGGGTGCGAAAAGAGTTGAAGATCCAGAAATCATTCAACCCGATAATTGGGAGCCTCCTTGATAATGATGACATCATGCACGTGGCTTTCCCTGAGCCCTGCAGGGGAAATCTGCATGAACTTCGCCCTGGTCTGAAGCGTGTTAATGTCCTCGCATCCCAGGTATCCCATGCCGGCCCTCAGTCCTCCCACGAGCTGGTACACCGTATCGGCAAGCGGTCCCCGGTATGGCACGCGTCCAACTATCCCCTCCGGTACCAGCTTTTTGTCCAGTTCCCTGTCTTCCTGAAAATACCGATCCCTGCTTCCCTCTTTCATTGCCTCCAGGGATCCCATTCCACGATACACCTTGTAAGTTCTGCCCTGGAATAGAATGGTTTCGCCCGGGCTCTCCTCTGTCCCGGCAAAAAGGCTCCCGATCATGACCGAGTCTGCACCCCCGGCCAGGGCCTTTGTCACGTCCCCGGAATACTTGATCCCCCCGTCTGCAATAACAGGAACGTCTGCATCCCTTGCCACAGCCGCACAATGCATGATGGCGCTCATCTGTGGTACTCCCACCCCTGCCACCACGCGCGTTGTGCAAATGGAGCCGGGCCCAACGCCCACCTTGACCGCATCCACTCCGGCGTCTATGAGGGCCCTGGTGCCTTCAACAGTGGCAATATTTCCCGCAATCACTTCAAGGTCAGGAAATGTATTTTTAACCCTCCTGGCGGTTTCCACCACTTTTTCTGAATGCCCATGGGCGGTATCAATCACGATGACATCCACATCTGCCGACCTGAGATCCTCAATCCTGTCCATGGTGTCCGGAGCGACTCCCACCGCAGCACCCACCCTGAGTCTTCCCAGGCCGTCTTTACAGGAATCCGGATATTTTTTTATCTTCTCAATGTCTTTGATGGTAATGAGTCCTTGCAGCTTCCCATTGTCATCAACGACCAGTAATTTTTCAATTCGTCTCCGGTGCAGGATCGCCTTTGACTCCTCAAGCGTAATTCCCACCTTTGCCGTGGCCAGGTTTTCCTTGGTCATGACGGCTTCCACTTTCTGATCAAGGTTGGTTTCAAACCGCAGATCCCGGTTCGTTATGATCCCAAGGAGATTGCCTGATTTCACAACCGGCACACCGGAAATCCGGTATTCTTTCATAATCTCGAGTACTTCATAGATTTTCTGTTCCGGCTCTACCGTAATGGGATCAACGATCATACCACTCTCTGATTTCTTGACCTTTTCCACCTCAAGGGCCTGGCGCTCAATGGGCATGTTCTTGTGGATAAATCCGATTCCTCCCTGCCGTGCCATAGTGATGGCGGTATCTGCCTCGGTCACGGTGTCCATGGCGGCGCTCACAATTGGGATATTCAGCGTAATATTTCGTGATAGTTTTGTCTTTACATTGACTTCCCCTGGTAACACTGATGAGCTGGCCGGCATCAGGAGCAGATCATCAAATGTAAAACCAAACTGAACGTCTTTAGTTTGCATACCCTTTGTCCTCCACATATTTCCATATCAGCCCCTCAAGAATATCTGAAAAGCAGACGGTAAGTTGATCCATACCAAAAAAATCCATTATCTCAGCAGCCAGAAGGAGACCCGCAGGGAAAACGTGCGCTCTCCAACCATCCAACCCATACCTGCGCACTCTTTCTTGCCGTTTCAAGGCGATTGTTTGTGCCAAAAGTTCCTGTATGGATCCCCTTGCAACCTCCAGTCCGTTCACGTGATCCGGATCCAGGTTGTTCCCGGAAATGTTGTGCACCAGCGCGCCGATGGTTACAATGGTTCCTCCTGTACCCACCATTGAAATTACCTGTTGAAGGGGTATCCGGTCAAGTTCAATCACAAGGTGTTGCCTGATGAACTTCCGCAGAGACCAGGCTGCCTGCTTTCCCGGGGGATCGGTGTGGAGAAATCTTTCTGTGAGAACAGATGCGCCCACGGCTATGGACCAGGTCTGCCAGACATGTTCCTGCACAAGGACGAATTCAGTACTGCCTCCCCCCAAGTCCACCACGAGATGGGGATCATTTCCCCTATGAATCGCGTGGGAAACACCCGTAACAGTGAGCCTCGCCTCTTCCTCACCGCTCATCACTCTCACATCAATCCCTGTTTCTTCCTTTAAAACGCGCAGGAATTCATCCCTGTTCCCGGCCTGCCGGATCACTCCGGTGGCAGCCGCAATGGTGGTCTCCACTCCGAACTCATGAACCGCGCGATTAAACTCGCGGAATGCATTCACCACACGGACTGCTGCGCTCATTGATAGGTTTCCATCGTGGTGGTTCGTGCCATGAAAGGCATCGCCCAGGTGGACATAGGTACGGTATCTCGCAATAGGAATAATGCGTTGGTAGGCCTCATCCCACTCTGCTATCAGCAGCCGTGCTGTATGGGTCCCGAGGTCTATGGAAGCCAGCCTCCTGCACATATCCCATCCCTTCAACACCTATGGCGTGAGCAAAATCTGATCTCCAAAACGCTTTTTTAAATCCCCGCTCAGGAGTTTGGCAGCGTGCTCATCAGGCAGCTCCACCATCAGTTCTCCATGTTCACCTA
>Ga0164318_10000409_pt1 | contig 32058 bp, 36 predicted proteins | sample GuaBasSedimGuay9_FD_113734 | JGI IMG/M metagenome (GOLD analysis project Ga0164318, IMG submission 113734) | Subseafloor sediment microbial communities from Guaymas Basin, Gulf of California, Mexico - Guay9, Core 4571-4, 0-3 cm | ecosystem: Environmental > Aquatic > Marine > Hydrothermal vents...
AAAATCCCGGTTCCCCTCGATCAGCCCTACCACCTCATCCGTGTCAAGCCCCTCGCAGACGTTATACTCCTCAATCCCGATGATCATGACGATCTTCCCGTCACCTGCGATGCGTCTGACATGGTCGATCGCAGATTCCGCAGACGGTATATTCATGCCCGAGTTCGAGTTATCAACGACCGTCCTGCCATCGATCTCCACGATCTTCATTCTACCGCTTACTCCGCTGAAACCGTTGAGAAAAGACTCTATACAGTCCGGATCAGTGTTCATCGATATTGCAGCGGAGACCGCGGCAAGAATTGCAGTTCTATACGAGAAGATATCATAGTCCTTGACTATAAACTCGATGCGCCGGTTCATCGCGGTAACGACGGCATGTGAATGGTCGATCTCCTCGAAACGCACGTCCGCCCCAGCCCCTCCGGACCCGCCGTCCCCGAATGTGAGGATCTTTGCAGCCGGGTCAGTGGTTACACCGACATCGCGGTTTAAGATCAGCGTTGATCCGGGTTTTGCACGCTCTACCATCTGCATCTTCGCGCTGGACGATAGTCCGGTCTTGTTTGCAATTAAGTAATCGCCTGCTAGCGTGGTGATGATGCCGATGTCTGCAAGTCCTGTGCCGCCGAGCGAGACCTCGAAGATGAAGATATCCGGTTCCACCCCCGGCTCGGCTTTGACCGATTCCACCGCCCTGATGATGCTTGCCGGCGCAATGCTCCACTTTGCGATCGTTCTTGCACTGCTGCCGCCACTACCAGCCCCACCTCCACCTCCACCATCCCAGTACTCAACACCTGCGCTGGTATGCGAGACGATTTTCTTACCAGAACATTCCGCTAACATTCCTGCAAGCAGCCGTACGGTGCTCGTCTTTGCGGTCGTGCCGGTCACCTCGATTATGTGGTACCGCTCGAGACGCTGTTTTAGTATCTCGTGGACCGCGGCATGGTGCGTGATCACCGGTACCGGCACGTCCGCGGCGCGCGCATCGCGAAGTGTCCTGTACGCAGAATCGAGATGCACAGGCGCGACGATCAGATCGAAATCGCCGGCATCCGGTGGTTCTGCCATGACCGGGATGCCGGACGATTCGAGATCGCGGCGCGCTTCGTCGCTGACAGTACCATACACATCGACAGCGATGATCGCATCAGTCTCTGCGAGAGACTGTGCGATCAGATCGCCGCCATGCGTCAGATCGAGCACCGCGATATCCATATTCAGCGTGAAAGCGCTTCTTCCGCCCTCTTATATGCAAGTTCCGCGATACACGCATCTGCGCCGAGTGGAGCGGCATAAACGATATCAACCGACTTCCCGTCGATCTCTGTCACCGCTCTCTTATCCTCATTCAGATTCAGTTCTTTCGGGATGTCCTCAAGCGTGTGGACGCCGTGTGCAAGGAAGATCGGGAGCGCAACGATTCGGTCAACGCCGGTTCCAGCGAAACTTTCCAGCCCCTGCTTAAGTGTCGGTTGGTCCATGTTCAAAAACGCTGTCCGTACGACGACATCGCCCTGATCGGCGATCATCCCGGATAGCGTCTCAACGAGTTCCTTGTTATATGGAAGTGTGCTTCCGTGTCCGAGTACCAGTATACCTGTGTTCATAGATTTGCCTCCTGTGTTACGTAGAATGTTGGATGGTAACTATCATTGTTAAACCCATCGACGCGCGATATGACCTGACCGCTGCATTTATATACTAGAACGACAGATGTATAGTTGTCATTATCATTATGATAATGAGGTGGTTATCATGGCATGGACAAAAACAGAAAATGTATGGGAAGATCTGGATGAGGTGCTCTGCGGCGCAGTGTGCCTCATCTTTGGGTGGGGTTCAGCCACGCTTGGTCACGAATGCTTTCACTTATTGGTTGCACGAACGCTAGGACTTACAGCAACGCTTGGCGAGGTTACCCTCACCACAGGATCGGTGTTCGTACAGGGGGATATGACATCGATCGAGACGATGCTCGTGGCGGTCGCGGGCAGTCTCGGGTTGGTCATAGCCGGGGTGCTACTGATCTACTCGTTTGAAAACAAGATGATACGCATGATCGGCGCGGTTTTCCTGTGCAGGGCATGGATCGATGCCCTTCCGCTCTGCGACCTTGATGGCGGAATCTTTATGCAGTCCGCGTGTACTGCTCTTGGAACTGCGGGATTGCTTGCAGCATGGCTCTTCGTTATCCTCGAGATTCTTGTAAGCGGCGGTGCAATCGCACACGTGATCAAGAGTGGGTCTATTTAACGCTCCTTTGTGTTATACGTTAGCACAGTGTCGGGTGTGCCTTCTCCGGCACATCTGGCATCTGTGACGACTTTTTTAGATACTGGTGCTTTTGTTTTTTACCACTCTGACGGATCAATGGAAGAGTGAAGAACGTTTAATATCAGGGGTTTATAAACGTAATTTGAAATTTCATTTATGGTGGTATGCAAACATGAAACAATCATTTGCCCGCGGGATTATCCTCCTGATCATTACAGTCTCTCTCATGCTCACACTCAGTCTCACAGGGTGCATCACAAAGCAGGAGCCGGAGTGGGACGTGACCAACGACGGGTTGTTGAGGTACCGGATGCCCGCGCTGGATCCGGGTACAGAGCCCGTGCGAGAACTGCTCGAAAAAACGGATAATTACACACTCTGCGAGGTTGTTTACAAGAGCAGAGGGGCAGATATCGAAGGACTCATCCGGATACCAGAGAATAGTTTCGGAAGACAAGTTCCCGGAATCGTGCTGCTCCCTGGTGCAACCGTGACAAAGGAGGGTGAACAGGGGCTTGCCAGATACCTCTGCGATATCGGGTATGCAAGCATCGCTATCGACCAGCGCAATCTCGGCGGCATCAACATGGAAGGTGATCTCCGGATGTTTCTAAACGGAGAGGAGCCCGTGCAGCACAAGATGGTATATGATGCCCTCTCAGCAGCAGAGGTGCTGCGGCGGCAGCCAGAGATCGATCCTGACCGGATTCTATATCTCGGCGAGAGCAACGGCGGCAGATTTGCGATCGCCGGATGCGCTCTTGACAAGAGAGCGCGGGGTGTTGTTGCGATCAGTACGTGTGGTTACGGGATCGATGCGCTGGTTGCTTCAGGGCAAATGATGGACCCTGATGTGGTCCGGTTTTATCGATCGGTTGATCCTGACACGTACCCGGATGAGATCAGCCCGAGAACGTTTGTGATGATCCATTCTTCAAACGATCCGGTCATCCCATATAGTAGCGCACAGCAGACCTACATAAAAATCGGTGAACCGAAATCGCTGCATGTGATCGAGGCTGAGGGGCACGGGTACAACGCCGCGATGAATCCTTTTTTGGAGGCGGAACTTGCGAGGATCTTCTCTTAGTCTTCTCTTAACACCCATATATAGTGAGAAATCGCTCACGCCAGAGCCATCCGGATCGCACCAGCCACGATGCCGCCGATAGCGGTTGATATCATGTTCACGCCGTTATTTGAGAGGATGCCGAAACAGTTGCACCATTCTATGTGCAATACATTCCGACATTCATAGATACCTACTCGGAATGGCAGGAAGCAACTGTGAAACAATCCACGGTTTACCACGATCTCGATTGTGAAAAGTCGGCTTATGTCTTCGACGTAATTGAAAACGGACAGTACGCAGGCTACATCATTGTTTCAGCAACGAGGGATAACTACCCAATTCTTGAGTTTTCGACAGGTAGAACGACTGACGTAATAACAGAACTCACAACAGGTTCTGACACGCTGGCACAGGAACGTGCCGATGAGAGGAGATTGACCGCTGGAGAATCAGAACCGCTCTATCTTGGCGCAACGTTCTATTGTGTAGAGTACTCTCTGATTAATGATAGAGGCGAGGTCGTAGATCATGTAGTGGTGGATATGACAGTGCCAGCAATCGTTGATCTTGACGCATCACAGGTTGAGGTGCCGATAGGTGAGAATGACTTACTGGAACAAGAGCGGATGAAAAAGCAGGAGGCGAATGCACTTTGGGATTCTCTCGAAGAGAAGATGAAAACAACTTCTCCGGAAGGTCCAGCATTGTCACGTGGATTGGGACATATCTCTAACTATCCATAGTATCATGGATGCTCTCCAACCGCAGCCGGAATGGTTCTTGGGTACTGGGATAGTCATGGTTATCCGAATTTCCCCATTGGGCCCGACGGAGAAACATTGATAGGTGAGCTGGCTGATGCGATGGGAACTAATTGGCCAGGAAATGGAGAAACTTGGCCATGGGGCATTGACGATGGTATAGAAGAAGTCTGTGAAAACCACGGATACAGCAACTTCGATGCAAGCAATGACTACTGGATGACATGGAACGAAGTAAAAGATAAGGTTGATGCAAACAAACCGTTTGTGATGAGCATGCTACATGGTGGCACAGGCAGCGGGCAGTCCCAACCGTACGGCGACCACAGTGTTGCCTGTGTTGAATACAGCGATTACGACGAAGATTATGTATTCATACACGATACACGGGACGAAGATGAACATCATTACATGGCGTATGGCAACTGGTGGGCAGCAATGGCAACATGGGTGAGACCTTAATCATCCATTTTTTATTTTTTTATAAAATTGATAGGAAAAGAATGTTTAAAAGTAAAATGAGTAAAATAGCTGCGATACTGGCATTGTTTATGGTTGCCGGACTGTGCGTGGGGTTTATTATTCTTCCTTTTGTTTCTCTCACCGGGTATCCTCCTGCCGATTGCATGCAGGTGTGGTATCTTCCGTCTCCGGATTATGTCAGCGCAGACTTTAATGTGAGTGCTGTGGAAGCGATCTTAGATGATCTGGCTGCAAACAGAACTTGCATAAATGAGACAATTCTCGCAGAACACATACCATTGGAGGGCGTGGCAGTGAATGAGACTTTCGCAGGATATTTCTCATTGATCTGCGAGAGGAAGGCGGGGGTATCACCCTCATTCTTCCCGGTGCTTTCGCAGTACTGCGGGTATGCAAACTACTCACGAACAGGCTCGGATGACCAATATCTGGCGGGTGAATGGTACTTTGATGGTATCAAAGAGTTCTTACAAGCGGAGAAGGAACTGTGCCGATATTTAGAAGAACACGGACGAGTTTCAACTGTGGAGTTGAATATAAGCAAAGGATCGAGATATTCACCAAAAAGTTTCGATGCCACCAAATACGAATGTGAAACTACATCAGGATATTTTCTGATCTACAAGAATACATTCGGACGCGAGGGTGATTATTTCATCGTTTACTACGGAACAGTGGGATCGGTTGACCTTTCGAACCAGACACCGTTTCTGAAAGCTCTGATAGCAGACCGTTATCCCACTGGATCCGGGATTGTTGGGCATTTAAAGTCGTGATTCAAAAAGGGAATCAGCCTCGAGGCATTTTTCATCTCCATCTGAAACCAAGGTTGTTCGGTTTTGACCGGACGATACCGATTGGGTTTATAAACTATGTTTAATTGGCTACTCATGTTTTGGAGATCAATCAACTTTCGCATTAAGTGGAACTGTTGACTTGGTGACGTTGAGCTGATATGACGAAACACTTCCCACCAACTCGAAAAAACACCACCCACGTTATGCATCATTCTCAAGACCTGGTGTAGCGACTTCACCGGAAAACCGACACCATCGTCACGCCAGAGCCATCCAGATCGCGCCGGCCACGATGCCGCCGATAGCGGTTGAGACCGCGTTCACGCCGTTATTTGAGAGGATGCCTCGCTGCTGCAGGGTTGCGCCGAGAAGACTGTCGATGTTCGTGCCGAGAAATCCGCTTAAGGTAACGATCGATATCCCGAGGATGCATGCGGAGTCCGTCCCGATCACGCCAAATAGAAGCGCGAGAAGCGCGATCGCAAGAGACCCAAACAACGCAGCAGCCTCGCCGAGTGAAGATACGCCCCCATCGACGCCGGGGTCAACTTTTTTTAAGGTGGTGATCATGCGAGGGCTTCCCTCGTACGTAGTCCCGATCTCGCTTGCAAGTGTGTCACCAGTTGCTGTTGCAACCGAGCCAAGGTACACGTAAAGGATTATGTTCGCTGCCTCCGGAAATATCGGATAGCAGATGCTTGCAGCGATCGCAACGATGCTGTTGCTGAAGACATTCTTGTACCCCCTCGCGCCTCCTTTTCCTTGCGCAATCCCGAGCGACTGCTTATACTTATATTTGTACTTTGTAAATCCGCCTCCGAGCAAATAAAATGCCAGGAGAAGCAGGAACCACCAGACATCCGTGAATGCGATGATCAGAACTCCGACAAGGGTTGCGCTGAGCAGTCCTGATATGTCAGCAATCCCTGCCCTGTATGCCAGATACCCAAGTATCAGTGCGAAAGCAAGCGCAAGCACCATCGATACGTACGAGACTGAATATCCGAAACTGAAGAAGAGCCACATCGCCATCGCAGAGCCGATCGGAACTGTGATGTTGTCATGAATCCTTGTCGAGATGCATTCGAGAAGCGCGCCTGTTACGGCTCCTATGACCGAGATAAAGAAGATCAGCTGGAACGGGACCGAAAATGATGTGGGCTCTGTCCAGTGCAGGATCCAGCATCCGATCAGGAATGAAAAGACGGTTCCTGTGAAGAGAAGCGTTAAACTGACCTTGATAGACTCAGGTTTTGTTCTTCCCTCAGAGTACCCGCGTTCGGGGTACTTGATGTTACCGAGTGCTTCATACCTTGCCTGATTGGCAACACGCAGGATCGTCGCGATGCCGTCGCCGAAGGTGGTGATCGCTATTGCACCTCCGATGATGAAGACCGGAAACTCGTACTCGGTGAATGTGAGTATCCCTGCGATCAGAAGCAGGAGCAACATGCTCCCACTAAGGAAGATCGCGCCCAAGGGTCTTTTGATGGCTACACCGGACCCGCGATACGACAGGATTCCAAAGAGTCCACCTGACCGCGGCAGTAACAGGACAAAGAGAAATAAGAGAAGCGATAGCAATACGAGATACTGCAGAGGCAGGAACGGAAACGCAAGGACAATCATTCCGATCAGGATATGGATCGTCTGTCTCTTATACTCACGCTTGATGTCTATCTGCATTGCAGTCACCTGTTGGGTGTGTTCTGTTGTACTTGCTCAATTAAGTTGTGGTCACTCTTCCACCCTGGGATCGTGGATTTCTTTCACATTTGCAAAGGATCATCTGTAGATTCCAGTGCTTTCCATTGCCACCGATGGGGCGTCGTTCTCTTTAAGCCAGTTTCGCAATTCAAGCAGTCCATTGTGATCTGTTGAGAATCTCTTGATTATCGGCTCTTCCACGCCACTGATCATGATTGCAGCGAAGACATAAGAGTTTGTGGACGTCGATGCCACAAACTTTATTTATCTTTTGATCCATTATGATACCTCTGGTAATCGCTTGAAAGCCCGCTATCCGATGAAATTCAAAATTTCAGCTTGGCACTCGTGGTTTAGACCACAACAGCATTAATCTGTGGCTAAAACAGTATTTTTAGATTGACGATTCCCCATTATGGCAGTTGTGGTTGCATAAGACAATCCGACGTTCCCAGAAACTAATAAAAAGACTCTTCATCACTCCACCACCCTCACCGTGATCAGATTGGTGGTCCCGGAAACGAAGATCGGCACTCCGGTCGTGAGCACCACCCGGTCCCCAGCCTTTGCAAAGCCAGCGTCCATCGCGGATCGCACCGACGCATCCATCGCCTCATCAGTCGTCCCAACCGCAGGGATTCTAAGCGGAGTAACGCCCCATATAAGAGCAAGTCTCGAGAAGGTCGCTTCGTCCGGCGTTATCGCGATGATCGGAGTTTTCGGGCGGTACATCGAGACGACGGTTGCCGTGCTTCCCGAGTACGTGGTGGTGATGATCGCTGCGGCATTCAGATTGCATGCAAGCTGGCAGACGGCATGCCCGATGCTGCGTTCGATCGAGAGTCCGGTCACATCGGCGTCTGCGTCCGTGTGCATCCGCCATCCAACAGACTCGGTCGTTCTTGCGATCCGGTCCATCATACTAAGGCTCTCGATTGGATAGTCTCCGATCGTGGTCTCTCCTGAGAGCATGATCGCATCAGTCCCGTCCAGTATGGCGTTTGCGACATCTGTCGCCTCGGCGCGGGTCGGGATCGCATCATGGATCATCGATTCGAGCATCTGGGTGGCTGTGATAACAGGCTTGCCTGATGCATTGGACTCCGCGATGAGCCTCTTCTGCGTAATCGGCACCTCTTCAATCGGAATCTCGACTCCGAGATCCCCTCTCGCCACCATGATCCCATCCGCCACCTTCAGTATCTCCGGAAAATTGTCAAGCCCCTTCTTCGTCTCGATTTTGGCGATGACCGGGATATCTACCTCCTGCTCATGGATCATCTGCTTGACACCGGAGATATCGGACGCTCTCCTCACGAATGAAACTGCAATGTAATCGACATTATGTTCTATTCCGAATGAGATATCCTTTTTATCCTTTTCAGTGACGCTCGGTACTGAAAAATGCGCCTCCGGGACGCTTACCCCCCTTTTATCGGTGAGAACTCCTCCAACAACAACCTTCGCCTCGACACACCCTCCATCAGTACTCACGACCACCATTCTGATCCTGCCGTCATCGATCATGATCGTCTGACCATCTGATACCTCTTTAGCAAAGAGCGGATACCTCACGCCGATATGACACGCATCTCCGATTATGTCGCTGGACTGGATGGTTACATCATCTCCAGCGCGTAGAACGATGCTTCCACCTTGCACCCGGGAGGTCCTGATCTTCGGACCCTGAATATCCAGCATTATAGCGACGGCACGGTTCTGCTCCTGTGAAAGTGCTCGTACCACGCGTATCTGTCTCGCGTGCCACTCATGCGTGCCATGCGACATGTTGAGCCGGCAGACATCCATGCCGCGCCCGATCAGCTGGCGCAGGGATTCCTCGGATTCGGTGGCAGGTCCGGTGGTGCAGATGATCTTTGTTCTTCTCATGGTCATGGTTCTGTGTAGTACAATAGTCCGGTTCCAGTCGATCGGGAATTTATGTATCACATCCCAACTCAAGTCCGCCTTACTCTTTTGAGGGGCGGCATATAAGAGTTTTGAGACTGTAGTGTAGCGACAATTTAATTTGCAGATGCAATAAAAAATCTCCACATCATAATATATCGCTGTCGCGCGACGATTGATGAGGCTCATAACATTCTTCAACTTCTTAAGAGTGCAGTCTCAAGGAGACTTTACATATGCGGGGTTCGTATCCTATTGTATGGAACGTGGGGGACTCCACCATGATTTATGCACGATAACATTTTGGGACCAGTCTATATTTGGGGCACAAAAAATCTATCCGAAAATTCCAGTAACACCGGCAAGGATCCGGGATGCCACATAGTACATGCTCCGAACCGTCACCTATGCGATTATCTGCCAGATGGTGTTCACCATAATTTCCAGATTCTTATCGACCCACGACTGACGATTCTTCTTTATTCTCTGTCCAACGATCCCCCTAAGGTTTTCGACGTGATTATTGTTGTCAGGGATATGTATTCCTCTTGATGTCAATTTTGCGAACAGCGTTACTTTACCAGCGGTTCTGAGAATGAATTTAGCAGTATTACTGTTCTTGTTCCTTGATAACAGCTCATTAGCGATTGACAGCAACTCTTTTTGAGTGGTATCTATTTGATTCGTACACTGCTGGATTCTGTAGCCACAATCCTCTAAATGTTGTTGTAAGTTAGCATCTCCGTCACAAATAGCGTACACTTCGTCAGAAATGTTGTAATTCCTCTTGATATGGGATAAAAACTCTGACCAACTCTTGACCGCATCCAGGTATAGTAGAAACTCTTCTCCGGTTTCCAAATCGAGCCCCAACGCGCCTTTGATGCTAGGACGACCGCCCGACCGCCTCTTTGATTTGGTGTCATCTATGATTATAGCATCGATCGTTTGACCGTTGTATTGCGAATAAATTGGATTTCTTATTGGTAGTGTCTTATTTTCATAGAATATTTTCTTTAACTTGGAAGAACTCACTTTAACCCCCTGCAAGATGCCAATCAGAAAAGATGCCTCCGAAAACGAGACTATTGTGCACAGATATTTCCACGAAGGATGGTGTATGGAATCAAGTAGATTTTTATCTCGGTTGTGCAAATAAGGCACTATGAACGTTTTTTCCCCGCTTCATCGAGCGTTCTCTTTGCATGGAAGTCAAATTCAAAATGGGGTGTCCTGATGTGTACTTTTTTGCTTCCCTTTCTCATTTTCGCTTGTTGTGCCATATCATCCTGCAAACTGTCGAGATACTTCCTTGGTCCGAGGTCTTCGATGCTGTTGACTGCGTCATCGCCGATGCCAACTTCGATGGTCAGTTTCCGTTCAGGCATGTGCAATTGAACTGGAGGCGTTTTTATTAAAACTTGTTATGAACCGGCTGGGAATGAATACTGTGCCCGAGTAAAAACTGGTCCCAAAATATTATCACTCTATGAAAGAAACGATACTCACAACCATGAAACGCTATTTAAATCCGTTGACCGTTACAAGTATTCGGACGCGAAAACAGAAGCGACTTCTAATCGATGCAATCTGGGAGATATGATATGGAAAAATTTAATCTGACCGCCATAATGTGGAGCGAAGAGGACGTATATGTTTCAAAATGCCCTGAGTTGGGCGTTGCAAGTTGTGGAGATACGCTGGAAGAGGCACTTAGCAATTTAAAAGAAGCAGTAGAGCTTTATCTCGATAACGCCAGGGAGTTAGGGCTTATTACAGATGTAGAAACTGCCCTCACATCTTCTCATAAATTCACATCGGCATTCGAGGTTGCCGCATGAAGAAGATTCCAGCAGTTTCTTCGGATGATGTGGCCCGGGTATTGAAAAAAGTGGGATTTGAGTATGCTCCAAAGCGTGGTAAGGGTAGTCACGCCGCGTTTTACAGAATTGATGAAAATGGGCGTAAATTACTTGTTATTGTGCCGAAAAGGAGAGAACTGCCAAAAGGAACTCTTTTATCTATTCTTCAACAAGCTAATTTGTCAAAAGATGATTTTATTAAATTACTGAAATAAATAATGAAACGATGAGAGCAAAATCAACAAACTGCCCACGGATGCCCTCGAATTCATTCGTGGGTTGGAAGGCTGGGGCTTAACCCAAACCTCGTCTCTTCCACTCCAAGCTTCAAATATCCGAAATCATACAAATCAGAACCAACGCACCATCTGAATTGGCACCCCCGCGGGTTTAAGAAATCTTAAAGTACAGCTAAGTTTCAGATTCATCTGATCGACATGCAATACAATCCACAGACGATCGAGAGAAAATGGCAGGAAAAATGGGATGCAGAACGGATATTCCAGCCAGAGGTATCCGGTAAAGAGAAGTATTTCATAACAATTCCATATCCCTACTTAAACGGAAATTTACATGCCGGTCATACCAGAACATTCACCATAGGAGATGTTATAGCCAGATACCAGCGGATGCTTGGACGAAACGTCCTCTTTCCAATGGGTTTTCATGCAACAGGCACCCCGCTCATAGGTCTTGCCGAATTGATCGCAAAACGCGATCCCGAAACCGTGCGCGTCTACACGGAACTGCACGGCATCCCCATGGATGTGCTTGAGACGCTCGACTCTCCTGAATCGCTTGCCGAATATTTCGGCAGGGAAGCAGAGGCTGTGATGCGGAAGGTCGGATTCTCCATCGACTGGACCAGGAGGTTCACAACGATCGATCCGGCTTACAAGAAGTTTATTGAATGGCAGTTTAATCGGCTGTATGACCTCGGTTATGTCGTCAAGGGCTCGCATCCGGTGAGGTGGTGCCCGAATGACCAAAATCCGGTCGAGGATCATGATCTGCTCCACGGGGAGGGTGCAAACATCCTCGATTACACATTACTCAAATTCAAACTCAAGTCGGATGCATCAGATGCACCGGACGGATGGGTTCTTCCGTGCGCAACGCTCCGCCCTGAAACCGTATTCGGTGTTACGAACCTCTGGATCAATCCCGAAGTCGTGTATGCGAAAGTCAGCGTCAATTCCGAGAAGTGGATCGTTTCTGAGGAAGCGTACCGGAAACTGACGTACACCGATAAGGAGGTTAAAAAGATCGGCGAGATCAGCGGGAAGGATCTCATCGGAAAGACTGTCCGAAATCCGGTGATCGAGCATGATGTGCTGATCCTGCCTGCAAGTTTTGTTGATCCCGCGAATGGAAGCGGGGTCGTGATGAGCGTTCCGGCACATGCGCCTTACGACTATCTGGCGCTAAGGGACCTTAAGGGGGTTGAACTCATCGAATACGGCATCCTTGATCTCTCGGACATCGAGCTGATCTCGCTTATCGAGGTTCCTGAGATGGGCGAGTTTCCTGCTGTTGAGATCGTGGAGGAACTCGGGGTTAAGGATCAGTCGGATCCGCTTGCAGAGAAGGCTACAAAACTCGTTTACAGAAGGGAGTTTCACCACGGGGTGCTTAAGGAGAATACGGGCAAGTACAGCGGGACTCCGGTCTCAAAGATAAAGGACGTCCTGACACGTGATCTCATCGAAGAGAACCTCGCAGACGTCTTTTACGAGTTCAGCGAACTGCCTGTGGTGTGCAGATGCGGGACGACATGCGTTGTTGCGATGGTCAAGGATCAGTGGTTCCTCAACTATTCTAACCCGGACTGGAAGGCTAAAGTGTATGACCACCTTACCCGGATGCGGATCATCCCTGATGAACTGCGAGTTGAGTTCGAGAACAAGATCGATTGGTTGAAGGATAAGGCGTGTGCCCGCAAAAAAGGGCTTGGAACAAGACTGCCCTGTGATGACAAGTGGCTCATTGAGTCTCTTGCGGATTCGACGATTTACATGTCGTATTACATCATCTCAAAGTATCTTGACCGGCTAAAGGTGGAACAGCTCACGCCCGAGTTCTTTGATTATGTGCTGCTCGGAGAGGGCAGCGCGGATGGCATGTCTGTCGACCCGGATCTCGTAGAGCAGATACACGGCGACTTTGAGTACTGGTATCCTGTCGATATCAGGTCGTCAGGGAAGGATCTTGTCCCGAATCATCTCTTATTCTTCCTATTCCACCACGTAGCCCTCTTTCCGGAGGATAAACTGCCAGAAGCGATCGCAATAAATGGATTCGTATCTCTTGAAGGAGAGAAGATGAGCAAGTCAAAAGGACCTCTGCTCACACTTAACCAGTCGATCGATGATTACGGTGCCGACGTGGTGCGGCTCTACATCCTCGGCGCTGCTGAGCAGACGCAGGATGCGGACTGGCGATCCGAGGGCGCCAAAAGCACGCATAAGCAACTGGAGCGGTTCTACAACACTGTACGCGATATCGTCGAGACGCCAGAGCCGGATAGCGGTGTAGCACAAGAAATAGGGGCAGAGCCAGAGATCATCGATAGGTGGATGATGAGCCGGCTCCAGCACCGGATCGCAGAAACGAGCACGGCTCTCGATGTGCTTCGCACGAGACATGCGCTTCAGAACGCATTCTACCTGCTGATGAACGATCTTAAGTGGTACCAGCGAAGAGGTGGTACAGCGTCCCTGAAAGATATTGCAAGCGTCTGGATCCGGCTGATGGCCCCGTTCACGCCGCATGTCTGTGAGGAGTTGTGGACGGCGGCAGGAAACGACGGTTCGGTCTCGCTTTCAGAGTATCCGATCCCGGATCTAAGTCTGATCGACAGAGATTCCGAAAGAGCAGAGGAACTGGTGGAAAACACGCTTGGCGACATCGAGGAGATCGTTAGGGTGGCTGGGATAAAGCCTGGAAAGATCATGCTCTTCACAGCCCCGGTCTGGAAGAACATCGCATTCAAGGCTGCTCTTCTGGCGAAGCAGTCCGGAAAACTGGAGATGGGCTCTCTGATGAAGGAGTTAATGCAGAATCCCGAGATCAAGAAACATGCACGTGAGGTTCCGAAGTTCGTGCAGTCGTTAGTTAAGGATGTGCAGAGATGGGGCGATGAACAGATCGCAGACTCCACCCGATCGGCGGATGAACTGGACGTGCTCCTAAAATCCGCAGGTTTCATCGGAAAGGAGTTTAACTGTGCAGTTGCTGTCATGGACGCTGATTCTGCAGGTGATGATGTCGATCCACAGGGCAAGCGGAGATTTGCGGAACCCGGAAGGCCTGCAATCTATATCGAGAAGCAGCGGTGATAGGTGATCTGTATCTGCCGACAGAGGGCCACGTCACGGGGTATCCAATCATAGTAACATCTTAAGTGTAGAGTTCACTGACTTATATATGCAGGGAGTTTTAGAATGACCGAAGAAGATAGGGAATTGATAGCATATTGTGGACTTTATTGCAGTGATTGCATAAATTACAAAGGCGAAATCGCCGATCTGGCCAGAGATTTGAGAAAAAAATTGAGGGAAGCGAAATTCGATCGAGTTTCAAAAGGATTGGTAAAATATTTTAAACAATTTGATAATTACGAAACCTGCTACGAAGTTTTAGGAGCAATGGTCAGATTACGCTGTAATCGGGCTTGCTTAAACGGTGGAGGAAATCCTTCGTGTAAAATCAGAAGGTGCTGTCAGAAGAAAGAAATTCGCGGCTGTTGGGAATGTGATGAATTCGAAACGTGTGAAAAATTTGATTTCTTGATACCTATTCACGGAGATGCTAACTTAAAGAACCTGAAAAAGATCAAGAAAAAGGGGCAGGATAAGTTTATCGAAGGTAAAAGAGATTGGCAAACTTTGGAATAAAGATATCCATAAACTATTATCTAAAGACGCAAAAGTCAGAACCAGTGCAGCAGATAATCTGGCAACTCCAGACCATCGAAAGGTTGTTATACTGGTAGCCAGAAATCCACGGTTGTGATGCATAATGAAAGAGATCAGCACCTCATCAGGACTCGGAGGCATCCTGAATGCCTTTCGGAATCTCACCAAAGAATCGAAGCGGATAACGTTTGTCGGCACTCCCGGGTTCTGCGCCCCGTTTGCAGAACTGATCGCATATCCTATCAGGGATGCGGGCAAGGAGCTGGCGTTTGTCGCCAACCTCGACTTCGATGATGCGAAGAAAATCGTGTTCACGAGCCATGGCATGCAGATGGCTGGGACTACAGATGCTACCGCGGATACGGTAGTAATACTCGGCGGTCTTGCGATGCCAAAGATCAGCGTCGATGTTCACGCCCTGAAGTCGATGATCGATCTCATTCATGGAGGAGACGGAATGCTTATCGGCGTCTGCTTCATGAGTATCTTTGAGCTGTCAGGATGGTACGACATCCTCGATTTCGATTATATGATCGATACACATACAAGTGTAAAGGTTCTTGAGAAGTGATACAATATGACAAAAGAGTTCATAGTCAGCGGAACGTTCAAAGCCGGTTCGAACCGGGAGCGGTTTACCAAGACGGTAAGCAGCCAGAACCGGAAAAACGCAATTGAGAAAGTGTATTCGCTCATCGGGAGCAAACATCGGCTGAAGAGAAATTTTATTGACATAACAGACATTTCGGAGACAGGATCCTCATGAGTGGACAACCTACAAACGATGAACTACAGCGATTGGCAGCTCAGCATGATGAACATCAGGCGCAAGCCGAGATGCTTGCGGAGCAGATAGAAGCGATCCAGATATCTATCATCGAATGCGAGCGCGCCGTAAACGCAATCGATGCGCTCAAGGACGAAGACGAAGTTGCGGCACTCGTTCCGATAGGCGCGGGTTCGTTCATGCACGCCAAACTGGCCAAATCCGACCGCACGATCATCAGCCTCGGATCGAACGTATCAGCAGAGATGTCTTCAGACGCTGCAAAAGACCGTCTCGTCGACAGGAGGGAGAAGCTCGCAAAGATACTTGAACAGATGAACCAGACGATGGGCGAGCTGGCAAAGAGGATTCAGGCGATTCAGGCGGCGGCTACCAAACAGACGCAGGCAAGGCAGCCAGATCAGGCGTATATCTGATGTTTAAAAAATTAAAAGATAAGCTCGACTCATTCAAAGAGGCGATCAGCAGCACGATCGACCGGAAGGCTGCGGATGTGGGTGTGGAAGAAGCGCTGAAGAATGATAAGAAGGGTAAGAAGAAGGCAGGGGTTATCAAAAGAGCGAAAACCCTGATCGTTGAGCGGGAGTTGATTCTCGATGAGGGCGACCTCGAGGGTCCGCTGTGGGATCTTGAGATGGCTCTGCTCGAGAGCGATGTTGCGCTTCCTGTCGCCGAGAGTATCATCGATGCAGTTAAAGACGAACTGGTAGGAGTTCATAAGAAAATCAGGTCGGACACCTCTGATATCGTCGAAACTGCGCTTAGAAACGCCCTCATCAGTGTAATGTCAAAGGAGATGTTCGATCTCGATGATTTCATCGCAAACGCCACAAAGCCAGTAACCATTGTATTCATCGGAGTGAACGGCACAGGGAAAACGACTACGATAGCGAAAATAGCATCGAGATTGAAGGCAGCTGGGTATTCTGTCGTGATCGCATCAGGAGACACGTTCAGGGCTGGTGCAACAGAGCAGATGGAGAAACATGCTGAGAGAATCGGTGTAAAACTGATCAAGCACCAGCATGGCGGCGATCCGGCTGCTGTTGTCTATGACGCGGTCCAACATGCGAAAGCGCAGCACCGTGACGTGGTGCTTGCTGACACGGCAGGGCGGATGCACACGAACGTGAACCTGATGGACCAGCTGGAGAAGATCTGCCGTGTGACGCCACCCGATCTCGTGATCTTTGTTGATGAGGCAGTTGCAGGCAATGATGCAGTGGAGCGGGCGCGGGAGTTTAATGCGATAGTCCCGGTGGGTGGTAGCATCCTCACAAAGGTTGATATGGACTCAAAGGGCGGCGCAGCGATTTCGATTGCGCACATCACCGGAAAGCCGATACTGTTTCTGGGAACCGGGCAGAAGTATGAGGACTTTGTGAAGTTCGATGCGGGATGGTACGTGGATCAGTTGTTTGAGTGATCCCCTATCTGGCCCGACCCTGGTAGGTGTCTGCTTCAGCTGATTCCTTCTATGCAGTCCGGCATGAATGTACCAGACATACATGCGGATTGCATCCCTTCGTGCCACTCGGAGACCTACTGCTTATCATACATGCTCTTTGTGGTCCGGGTGTTGTCTTTATCCCTTCCGATCTCAAGTTTCATTTTCATAGACTACACCCTAAAAACCCCTTTAAAACTCCACCTTTGGTGCGGTTTCCGCTCCTTCCTCCGCCTCGAAGTACGGCCTTTCATCAAACCCAAACATTTTGGCAACGATTGCCGCTGGCATCCTCTTTATCATGGTGTTGTACGCCCTGACCTCTTCGTTGTAGCGCATCCGTTCTACTGCAATGCGGTTTTCCGTCCCTTCCAGTTGTGATTGCAAGGCAAGGAAGTTTTCGCTCGCCTTCAGATCAGGGTAATTCTCAACGACTACGAGAAGTCTTGAGAGCGCTGAATCCATCGTGCCGGCAGCCGCCATCTGCTCCTTAGTCGAGGACGCCGCGCCCCACTGACTCCTCGCTCTTGTAATCTCGGTTAATAGTTCCTCTTCATGCGATGCATAACCCTTCACAGTCGAAACGAGGTTCGGGATCAGGTCGACTCTTCGCTGGTACTGGCTCTCCACCTGAGCCCATGCTTTGTCAACCCCCTCCTCAGAACTTACGAAACCGTTGTACATCGATAGGAACCAGCCGCCAGTAAGCAGTGCAACTACTGCAATTACGGCCACAACGATAAGTGCTGTATTCTTAGAACTCATTCAATCACCTCAAATTCATCAACGATCTCTCCAATGTCCGATAGTACCTTGATGATATCTCTGATGTACTGCTCCTTCTCCTTCTTAAATTTGGCATTGCCGCGCCGTATATCATATATCTCTCTTAAGACGTCCGTGTCGACATCATAAGCGTTCGAGACTGCCCTCCACATATCACCGGTGCTGCTGGCAGGTAAGTCCTTCAGGTACAGGAGCGATCCAACGATCGGCGCAAGGACCGGGACTGATGCGAGGGCAAGCCTCTCGAGATCCTTGCCCTTGAACCTTAGATATTCCCCGCGGAGGTGGAGCAGCTTTGACCGGAACTCAAACTCAAGCTGATGTCGCAGGTGCGCCTTTGATATCACAAGGTCTTTTAAGAGGTCTTCACCATCAAGCATCGTATGGTGCTGCTTGATGTTTAAAAATTCGATGGGAAACACATCGGAACCGTCGAAGAGTTCCTCCTTTGTCAAGAGAAGCGGTATTTCCTTAGTCCCTTTGAGTTTATGCAGCGTATCAAAGTCGATACTATTGCATACCGCAAGGAGCATCATATCGTCGCCAGTCTGATATTCTGCAAGTGTTACCAGATTAGCTCCCAGAATCGTCTTTATTTTCTCCACATCCGTCTCTTTTGCCATATTATCACCACATTATCATCGATTATCATCAAACACTGCTCACCAGCCTACACATCACCATCCGCCTCCGAATCCGCCACCCCCGGACATGCCACCTCCGAAGCCACCGAATCCGCCACCTCCGAATCCGCCACCCCCGGACATGCCACCTCCGAAGCCACCAACACCTCCGTAGTACATATATCCGCGCCCTCCACCCCTCCGCCCTACAGACATCAGGATGAGTAGGGCTATGATGAAAATGAAAAAGATCACCGTCCCGATCCCCCCGCTGGAGGTGCCGGTACTACCCTGATTGTTCATGCTGTACTCGGAGATGATCTCCTCATCGCCTTCGAGGAGCCCTTCGATTATGATCATAGCCTCATAGATGCCTTTTCCGTATTCGCCATTTTTGAAATTGGGTGTGATGATCCTATCGCCAATATTCACCTTCATGCTGTCGGTTATCACCCCTTCAAGCCCGTAACCAACTTCAAACCTGTATTTTCGTTCCTGTTTTGCTACAAGAATCAAAAGACCGTTATCTTTATCCTTTTTACCTATGCCAGCCTGTTCGAAGAGTTTTACCGCATACGTCTCTCTGGATTCGCCTTCAAGAGATTCCACGGTAACAACAACGATCTCAACTGTTGTCGCTCCTTCGATATTCTTTGCAAGCTCGGTTATCTTCGCTTCATAGGCCGGATCGATCATATCCGCATCATCGGTGACAAACCCGGTGAGCTGCGGATAATCGACGGCTGCAACCACCGATAAGGCGGACAAGAGGATCAGCAGAATCAATATTACAGATGGCTTTGTCATTTTCATCGTACCACGGTCGCTCCTTGAACAACTTTTAATCCTATCTGTCTTAACTTATATAAAAGCTCTCCAGCTGGAGTTGGTTGCCAACTTACCGTATGTGCTGAAGAACACCCCCTCCCGTGGAATCCATGCTGATACGGTTGGGTACGGAGTATCATAGTAGAGTGTGCGTGTGTCTTCTTAACCACACCCTACTCTGCGGTCTTAATCACCCAAACACGGCTCTTCGCACAGCGTCGATATTAGCATCCACCTCGATTGGCTTTGGGCAGACATCCACAACCTCGGTCGGATCCTTCATGATGTTGCCAGTCGTGATACAGACGATCCGCTCATCAGCGTCGATCCGCCCCTCCGCAACCAGTTTGCGCAGTCCGGCAACCGATGTCGCACTTGCCGGCTCAACACCGACCCCCTCTGTCGATGCCAGATTCCGCTGCGCAGAGATGATCTCATCATCAGAGACCGAGATTGCAAGCCCGCCCGATTCCCTGATCGCGCGGAGTGCTTTTGCAGCGTTTACAGGGTCCCCGATCCGTATTGCAGTTGCAATTGTCTCTGGGTTGGGATCGGGCACAATCTCTGCAAGTTCGCGGTCTATAGCGTCCACGACCGGACGCGAACCCTCTGCCTGGATGCCGGTCATCTTCGGGATCGCATCGGTGACGCCGAGTTCTTTCAGTTCCTTAAAACCTTTGTATATTGCGGAGATGTTACCAGCGTTTCCGACAGGCAGTATGACCCGGTCAGGAACCTCCCACCCGAGTTCATCCACAATCTCAAAAGCGATCGTCTTCTGACCTTCCAGCCGAAACGGGTTGATCGAGTTTAAGAGATAGAAACCGTACTCGTCGCAGACCTCGCGCACGAGCCGGAGAGCCTCGTCAAAGTTTCCGCGGATGTTTAAGACCTTTGCGCCATGAATCAGTGCCTGTGCGATCTTGCCGAGCGCAACTTTCCCACCGGGAAGCAGCACCACTGCAGGAATCCCTGCTTTTGCCGCATAAGTCGCAAGCGATGCAGACGTGTTTCCCGTGGACGCACATGCAACGGTCTTCATGCCAAGTTCGATCGCCTTTGTCACACCAACGGTCATGCCTCGGTCCTTGAATGATCCGGTTGGGTTCAATCCCTCGTGCTTGACAAAGATCTCGGATAGCTCCAGGTCATCCTTGAGTCGTTCTGTGCGGTATAGTGGAGTGCCGCCCTCCCTGATCGTCACCGGCTTGATATCTACAGGAAGGAGTGCTTTATACTTCCAGACCGATCTGCATTCATCGGTTTTGCGAAAGTCTATCTCCGATAGGTCATAGATCACCTCTAAAAGTCCGCCACATGATGGGCAGGTGTATATGATCTCATCAGGATCGTATAGGGTGTGGCACTCGATGCACTGGAGTTGGTAATTCATGGTTATCCTTTTGTTGGTGGCGGATGTAAAGGTGTTGGGTCAAGATTTTAGTACTTGGCGATCGTATCAAATCACATCAATTCGGAAAGGTGAAATAATGGAACTTAATACAACCATCACGCTCATTGGAGTACGGCTTGCAAAGGTCGGAACAGAGTTTATTTTCAAAGGTCCTGCCCCGGAATGCGAGGATTGTAGATTCAAGAACAGTTGTATGAATCTGAGCCCCGGGAGAAAATATCGTATCGTAAATATCAGAACCACTACCACACATTCTTGTGATGTGCACGACGAGGGCGTGCAGGCGGTGGAGATTGTGGAATCCCCGATCATATCTGCAATCGAATCAAAAAAGGCATTCAAAGGCTCGAAGATCGTTTTTGAGCCACCATCGTGTAAAAGAAGCGAGTGTAATATGCACGACCTCTGCCATCCGATCGGGCTGGAATTCGGTGACAAATGTACAATCTCTGATGTGATCGGGGATGCTCCTGACGAATGCATGAAGGGATTGTCGTTGAAGGTCGTCGAACTGACGCGATAACAGGCACAGTCTAAAAACTCAAGTTTTCGGACGCACCAGACGGTCGTACACCTCATCGATCATCCCGGAAACATCAATGCTGCACGTCCTTGCAACCAGTAGAGCAACCGCGTCTGTTTCAACGATTCCCAGACGTTCATGTGCATCATTGATCAGGCGTATGACCTCTTGCTTGCTTTTCACGCCAGATAGCTGCTCGACCACCCGGTCGATTATGGCACTCTCATCAGATGCTTCTTTGGTCTCTTTGAGTAACACCTCGTCCTTAGTAGCAGTGGCATCGATGGATCGCTCCTGACGATATAGTATGCTCTGGTCCGGTCTGAAATCGACTGGAATCTCCACTGAATGGATATCGAATAACGGCTCAACCACTTCACCTGTGATCCGCACAAGCTCTCGTTGCTCTGCATTTGCAAGTACTGACTCTGCCTGATCAGGCGAGAACCATTTCAGATCGAGGGAGAGCGCAAATACGAATTCACTGATCGAGGTTACTTTCCCCTTCTTCCGGAATATATGGGCGACGACCTGTTCCAGAGTCATGCATTCCCTTGCCTGAGCGCCTCAACGATTCTACCTGCCACCTGCCTGCACTCGGTCATGCCGGGTCCGGAATTGAGATGAACCATAAGCGTGAGCAGATCCCCGTCCAGATGCATCCGCACCAGATAGTCATCGCCAGTAAATGCGATCATCCTATATTTTTCATCGAGGCGGCTATATTTTAGTGATATCTTAAAATCAAGCGTGCCATCACTCTCGATCCCGACCAGAACCGCGTCCACGCTGGCAGGGCTTAAATGCGCAAAATCGAGATTATTCTCGACGATGTATACCGCAATCTCGCGTTTTGCCTTGACGGTGTGCCCCCCTTGGTCGGGCGATTCCGTGGTGAACATCTCGTGTCTTCCGTCCAGCCCCGCCATCGTCCGGACCAGATACGGGAGGTCCTCGTAGTACCGGTATTTCTGCTCGAAATGAACATCACTCTTCGGGAAATGGTAGTAGATGCGCTTTCTCATATCCATATTCTCGATCACACTTTGATCAGTTCAGCATCAGAGACTCCGTCGACACCCCGGATCTCGCCGAGCAGCGTGTCAGGAACGTCTGAGTCGACATTCAGGACCATGATCGCCCGGTCATCCGTCCCGGTTTCGCTGACCTGCATCCCGGATATGTTGATCTTCTCCCTGCCAAGGATTATGCAGCAGGGACCGATGATATTCGGGCGGTTCTCGTGCCGTGAGATAATCATGTGGCTCGATGGTACGATATCGAGACGGCACCCATCGATACTGAGTATCCGCAAGGCACCACTGATGAGCGCACCGGTGACCGATCTCGACTCACCCCCTCCGGCAAGCGCAATCGTTATCGACTGCTGATCCACAGTCTCGGTTGATTTACTCTCCTTGATCCTAATCTTTCGCTCCTTTGCAAGTTCCGGAGCGTTTACATAGTTAACGCTCGCCCCCATCGACTGCGAAAGAACACCTTTGAGTGCTGCAAGCGTAACCATCCTTAAATCGGTGTCAAAGACCGCACCAGAGTAGTCGATCTCGATCGCATCGAAACTGCGCATCAATTGGGCACATATACCCCCGAGCGTCTCTGCAACACTGATATATGGCGCAACCACACCCATGGCATCGGACTGGATGTGCGGCAGGTTGATCGCGGTCGTTACAGACTCGCCACTTAGCGCGGCAAGCACCTGATTCGCGACATCGACCGCGACCGCGACCTGTGCCTCCGCTGTAGACGCGCCGAGATGCGGAGTTACGATCACACGATCCAGATCAAGAAGCTGGCTTCCTGTCGGAGGCTCGTTTACGAAGACATCGAGTGCGGCGCCGGATACCTGGTTTTTATTGACAGCACGGACGAGCGCGTCCTCATCGATGACCCCGCCGCGTGCGCAGTTAATGATCCTGACGCCGGGCTTCATCATCTCGAACTGGGCGTCGCTGACCATGCCTCTGGTCTCGTCTGTAAGTGGCGTATGCACCGTGATGTAGTCGGACTCCTTAAGCACAGTCTCGAGGTCTACGAGTTCGATCCCGAGTTCCTTTGCACGCTCTTTTGGTATGAACGGATCATAAGCGATGATCTTCATTAGAAGACCTTGCGCACGTTTTACAACTCCTATTCCAACTCTCCCAAGCCCGATCGTGCCGAGAACCTTTCCACGAACCTCGCTTCCTGTGAACAGTTTGCGCTCCCACTTGCCAGCCTTCAACGAGGCGTTCGCCTGCGCCACATTCCTTGATAGCGCAAGCATCATCGCGATCGTGTGTTCTGCTGCTGAGATCGTATTTCCTTCGGGAGTGTTCGCAACGATTATTCCTTTCCTCGTCGCTGCGGCGATATCGATGTTATCGACACCGACTCCAGCCCTGCCAACGATCTTGAGGCGGTCTGCTGCATTTATAATTTTTTCTGTTACCTTTGTCCCGCTTCTGATCGCAAGGGCATCGTACTCTGGTATGATGCTTACGAGTTCGTCCTCGGAAAGACCGGTATTGACATCCACGTCATGTTCTGCTCTGAGTATCTCCAAACCCTCTTCTGCGAGGGGATCGCTTACAAGAATTTTCACCTATATTACCTCCCTCGGTATGTTATGATGTGTCTGTGATCTTATATCTTAAAACGTGTGTGGTGCAATCATCGATGCGGGTATTTTAGTGCCCGAGTTCCGCTGGCAGCAGTTCGCCAGATTGGATAATCTTTCTTATTATAGCCGCTATTTCACGATCGATGAAATCATATCCGATTACCTACTGGTAACAACGTTATCACCTAACAATATTGTTATATAACAGATTTGTTATGTAAGATTTATCGGTTTTCACCATCGAAAATCCCACCTGCGCACGCCGTCCACGCGTGGGGGCGGTATATGCATCCGGCGAGCACACTCCATTAATGGCGTGCTCGCGAATCGCATCAGGATATGTGGACATCGTGGTTATGGCAGGTTAGTTTCATGCAGGGTGTAAAATTAATGGCATACAACTTGCAGGTGACTCTCGGCAGAGCTGCCTCAGGGTTCACGATCCTTCCTGCCTTTCTCGAAGACCGAAGGAAGATGTACTATATACCTCCCGTCTTCCTTCATAGACATAATAATCTCTTCCCGCTCGAGCAGCGATTCAAGATTCAGTTCATAAGACCCCTTCTCCAGGATGCGGATCGATTCGACCTCCATATCAGGCACCGTCTCCTTTTTTTCTTCCACCTTATCCGACTGCGTTTCCGCATCAGTGTCTTCTGCATCCGTCTTGGTCTCGGTCACTGATTTTGCTGGCACGTACAGAAACTTGTTCCACCCACAATTCGGACAGCCGTTTAAGATGTCGACTGAACCGTCCTCAAATATATGTTCGCAGTTGGTGCATTTGTGGGGCATAGCTGTTATTTTGTTCTCATGGGTATTCTTTTTATCTATCGCGGAGGTGTGTCACCTTGCCTGGGTGTTATGCCAAAACCACAAGTGTTGCGGACATCCAAAACCAGAGGCAGCAGATGCAAGACTTAGATCAACAATTGCCTGCGCTAACGCACAGCATCAGGGCAACTTACGCAGCCGCTTATGTATAACTATGATAAAGACGATATTGCTGAATACTCCACACCGAAAAAGAAGCGATGGAAATTGTCGAAAGAAGATGGAAAACTGATTTGGAGACATTTAAAAGATATACAGAAGCGAATCCGTTCCGTAGAATAGTTGCCATTACCGATGAGGAGGTACTGAGGATTTGTGAAAAACTAAAGAAGAAAGCCGAATGAGCCTCACCAACGGATTATGAATGCTTCCCAGTTTATGGTGAGGCGCAAGTCGCACTCCCTTCAGTTATGCGCTCTGCTCTCGTCTCTGCCACCGCACCAGATATGCAATTGCGAGCACCCTGCGCGGCACAACTTTTAAGAATGCCAGAACCAAAGTCACAGTCCGACACAATATCGGAGTTATCATAAATGGACGTTACGAAGATCACACTCGACGAAAATGAACTGCCAAAGCGTTGGTATAACATTGCAGCAGACCTGCCAACCCCACTTGATCCGCCGCTTAACCCGCAGACAAAGGAGCCAATCACTCCGGATGATCTGTCTGCGATCTTCCCGATGTCGCTTATCAAGCAAGAGATGAGCACAGACCGGTGGATTGATATTCCAGGCGAGGTTCGCGACATCTATGCGCTCTGGAGACCGACCCCGCTGTACCGGGCGATGCGACTGGAGAAGGCACTGAAGACGCCTGCCAAAATCTACTACAAATGGGAAGGTGTAAGCCCGCCCGGAAGCCATAAACCAAACACGGCAGTTGCGCAGACGTATTACAACGCAAAAGCCGGAATCGAGCGGATCACGACCGAAACCGGAGCCGGGCAGTGGGGATCTGCACTCTCGTTCACCACACGCCTCTTGGATCTTGAATGCACTGTGTACATGGTCAGGGTCAGTTACGACCAGAAACCATACCGCAGGATAATGATGGAGACGTGGGGCGGGAAAGTGTTCCCAAGCCCGAGCAATAAGACCGAATGCGGAAGACGATTCCTTGCAGAGGCACCAGATACCACAGGCAGTCTTGGCATGGCGATATCAGAGGCGGTCGAGGATGCTGCAACGCATGATAATACAAATTACGCGCTCGGATCTGTTCTCAACCATGTGATGCTGCATCAGAGCGTGATCGGGCTTGAGATACAGAAGCAGTTTGAGATTGCGGAAGAGACTCCTGATATCATGTTCGGATGCGTTGGCGGCGGAAGCAACTTTGCGGGCGCGGTATTCCCGTACATCGGAGATACCTTACAAGGGAATGCGGACGGCCCAAGAATCGTGTCATGCGAACCTGCATCATGTCCAACGCTCACGAAAGGCGTGTATGCGTATGATTTCGGAGATACCGGGCAGATGACCCCGCTTCTGAAGATGTACACACTCGGACACGACTTTGTTCCGGCAGGCATCCACGCGGGAGGGCTCCGGTACCATGGCAACTCGCCACTATTGTCGAAACTGACACATGAGGGCTACATGGATGCGGTTTCATGCAAGCAGACCGATGTGTTTAAGTCAGCGCTCCTCTTTGCGAGAACCGAAGGGTTCATACTTGCGCCAGAGACTGCACACTGCGTACACAGTGTTGTCGAAGAGGCGCTGCGGTGCAGACAGACTGGCGAAGAGAAAGTGCTCTTCTTCTGCGGAAGCGGGCACGGAGACTTTGATCTTGTTGCGTATGATGACTATCTAAACGGCCGGATCGTGGATCCGGAAGAACCGACCGAGGCTATAAAACGGTCGATATCGAAATTACCAGAGGTGTAAGATATGGGAAAAACAGGAAGTATCCAATGGGTGAAGATCAAGAACAGGAAGGGCAAGGTTCGACTGGTAGAGCATAACCATGTGACACACAAGCGACCCGGTCCGGCACAGCGCTACTCATCTGCGGGTACAAAGAGACGGCGGATAAAGCGATCTGAAAAAGTGGTTGCAAAGTAAGTGCCTGTACGCAGGCACAGGCAGGGCGGCGGGACCCTTCTACGGTTTCCCGGGTTCTCTGGTTCCCTGTGAATGCACACAGGCGCACAAACGTTCGCGGATACGCTGCATTACAATCCCTTTCAGGGAAGTTTAAGATCAAAAGCCGCCCACTGGTAACATGATGAAAGTTTACGCAGTGCTTGGCGATCCGATCAGCCACAGCAAGTCTCCTGCTATGCATAACGCGGCATTCGGGGCACTTGGGATGCCGTGCACATACCACGCGTTTCGGGTGCGCCCATCAGACCTTAAAGATGCGATATACGGAGCAAAAGCACTCGGGTTTGGCGGACTTAACCTGACCATCCCGCTCAAAGAAGATGCGCTGAAATACGTCGAACCCGATCCGATCGCAGCGCGGATCGGTGCTGTAAATACGATCGACTTCGCTGACGGAATCACCGGGCACAACACAGATGGAATCGGCGCGATGCATGCGCTTGAGGATGCTGGCGTCCCGGTTGCAGGCAGAAATATCCTGATCATCGGCGCGGGTGGTGCGGCGCGGGCGATTGCGTTTCAGTTCGGGTACAGCGGCGGGGATATCGTTATCGCGAACAGGACAAAGGAACGAGCAGACAGGCTTGCCCGCGATGTGAGGGGCGGACTATCCGAACTCGGGAAAACCCCCTCGATCGAGAGCATCGGGCTTGGCGCGATACCAGAGAAGATCGCTGACGCGGACATCCTGATCAATGCCACATCGATCGGGATGCATCCCAATATCGATGCAACACCAGTGCCCGCAGGTCTCCTGCGCCCCGGACTTGCCGTGTTCGATATCGTATACAACCCCCGCCGCACAAGACTGCTCCTGGAAGCAGAGCAGAAGGGCGCCACCATCGTCGAAGGTGTGCGAATGCTCGTGCATCAGGGCGCGGAGGCGTTTTTGATATGGACTGGAAGAGAGCCGCCTGTTGATGTGATGGTTGAGGCGGTGGTTCGGGAACTGCGGTAAAGTGTAGTGGGAAAGGTTCCGGGCTTGGGGGTGGTTTTGCGGGTGATTAGAAATCATCTATGTCACACGCAACAAACCCCTTGTCCACCAGATTGTCCTTCCCTTCGATCTTCCTTGCCACAATCCCGAAATATTCTTTCCGAGAATCGCTGTTCCACTGCACGGATTTCGCCTTCTCCGATAAGTCCTCGAGTATTTTCTCTGCCTGCCAACAAGTCAAATTCTGCCATTTACATTCAACAAACAATATCTCTTTTGTTGCATCGCGTAAGGCGACAACATCGATTTCCTGGTCCTTGTGCCACCACTTTCCAATTTTTGAGAAACCGAATATCCGGTCTCTTTCTTTTATCAAAAATTGCCTGACAACCTCCTCAAAAACACCGCCCAAATAAGTACTGTAATCTTCCTTAACGACGTTTATATCAAATATGCCCTCTTCAATAGAACTCAAATTCGGATAAATATACCTGAACCAGAATTTAAGGAAATTATCGTTTAAATAATATCTGCCAAGCCTCGATTTTGGATTCTCAGTAACCGGAACAGCTCTTTTGATCATCCCGACTTCGATCAGATTCCTTAAATAAGGGCTGATATCTGTCCTTTTTACCTTTATAAAATTCTTAATCTCGTTTAACTTTGTTTTCCCGTGAGCGATGGCTTCCAGTATTAGTTTGTAGGTGCTCACATCTTTAAATTCGTATCGCATAAGAAAATCCACTTCATCCCCCAAAATACTTCGTTTTTTCGTTAGTTCTCCCTCCAACCACTGCCAAAAAGGTTTATCTATCTCTATCAGGTAAAACGGAATCCCGTCTGCAAAACCGTAAATTTCAACAAGTTCTCTGGTTCCTGCCACCGGAAAAAATCTTTCAAGATCAAAGAAAGAGACTGCTTTAAGCTCTATAGAACCTGTTCTCCGCCCATAAAGTGGGCTGGCGTAATCAAGCACCCTGGATGTCATTATGGAGACTGAAGAGCCGAGCAAAAAGAGTTTCAATTCTGAGTCCTTGAGCGTGATGTCTATGATCGATTGGAATATGTTGAGGATATTTGCATCTTCGTGGATCATATTCTGGAATTCATCGATAACAACGACTTCTGTCTTGTTTTCCAGAAATTCAAAGAGGACTTCCCAATCGGTTTTTAATTTTGAAACTTCTGGATAGTGACGGGCGCAAAGGGAGTGAAACCTATCCAGATTTCTCGCACCAACAGCCAGATAATATATTCTTCCTATGTTTTCGGTTGCTTTCAGGATTAATTCTGTTTTGCCGATTCTTCTCCGGCCATAAAGGATTATGAACTCAAATCTGCGGCTGTTCAAAACATCGCTCAATTCAGACAGTTCTTTTTCCCGGTTCTTGAACTGTATAATCATCGTTATACTAATTGCAATTATACTATTTAAGATTTCTGAACTGTCGTAAGTTGTTCAGGACAAAGCTGCTAAAGCACTGGAACTACGACACAACATCCCCGAGCCGCTCCATCTCGATCGCAAGCTTGATCTCCTGCGCGATCCTTTTTCCGGTGGATAGATCGGGTTCGATCAGATCAGAGTATGGCGAGCCGGATATGAAGAGATTCGTACCCGCAACGATCCGGGCTGATATCTCGAAGACCTTGAACTCGAGCGTGTCGGTGCAGATCGTTTCGAGGCAGAACGGACCGATCATCCCGCCAAAGAGTTCGATCGACCGTGCAACGACTCTCTCGCCGAGATCAAAGACCTTTGGCAGTAACGACTCCCGCAGAACCATCGGCAGGTTGCCTGTGACCACAAAACTTGGATCGATGCCCGAAGACGCACCGATCTTGTAGAGTTCGTCGATGTTGGACTCGATCCGTCTGTCGATTCCAAGTAGTTCGAGCGTACCATCTCCGACACGGTAACCATCAGTTCTGAGCGGAGAGTAGAAGAAGTGTAGATAGTATCTCGACCCGAGCACGAATTCCTGAATCACGTGCTCCTGACCAGTTTCGATCTGTGCTTCAAATTCCTCTTTGTTATTCGCTATGAAAAACCCGCGCCCGCCTTTTGCGCCATGATACTTCACGATCACAGGGCGATCGATCCCATCAGGCGACGAAAACTCAGACGGTACGGGAACGCCTGCGCTTGTGAGCCAGTCGCGCTCCTTTACCCGGTCAGATTCCCATTCGAGTACCGCCTTGTTACCGAAACTCGGAATCTCAAGGCGCGCAAAGTCTGACGCGCCGAGGTACTCAACAAAGGACCCGTGAGGGATGATGATTACATTTTTCTCGATTAATTCAGGAGTTTTTTCGACTATCTCCTGATACGAGTTGACAGAAAAGAATTCATCCGGCTTTGCTCTCGGAAATGCGTCATAAAATTTAGGAGGCTTTCCGAGACAGATGCCAAGCGTTTTAAACCCCTCTTTGCGCGCGCCGTCGAATATCTGGAGGCTTGTGTGCGAGCAGACCGTGGCAATGGTTGGAATGTTGTTTCCTGTCATGGATGCAGCGGGTTGGTATGTAGGCGGGTATGTAAGTAGGCCGGGGCCGGGATTTGAACCCGGGTCGTGGGATCCACAGTCCCATAGGATGACCAGCTACCCTACCCCAGCATTGTGGTTGGGTGTCAATCATAAGATTGCTTGAGAATATAAAAAGGTTGGCTTGCAGCGGGGGTGCGCCAGCGTAAATGTTCCTCGTGTTCTTCGTATGATCTGGTAAGTTGCGATATATCAGCGACTATCTGAGCCAGGCATACACCAAGATCGGTACGAATACGGTGGAAAAATGAAATTATTGTAATCCGTGTAGTGGCTTCGGCGTTGTTTCGCAGACCGTGGCTGATAGGGCTTTTAGCCACAGATTAACACTGGAGCGCCGAGATAAATTCACACTCGCCAGCTGGTGAAAATCCGAGCCTCGAGGAAAGGATAGCCACCACCTCCTAACTGAACCCCGCACCCGGTCCGGTAACGGACTGATGTGAGGCCGGGGGGATGGGATACCAGGCCACAACGAAGGGTGTTCGGTTATAAGCCCGAAATTCTGATGATTCCGGAAGCCGACGTCTTCAGTGTGACGGAAACGCTGCATTCACACCACCGTTAGTCGGGTCCTCCGGTCTTGGAATATAGCAGAGAGTTCTGGGGCATTGCGAGGTGATGGGAGTCAGAGCGCGGTCTCGGACCATAGCACGGTATCAATGGGGGTGCTTGGGTTCTCGGGATGCCCAATATGCTCTCTCCGTAGTAAGAGTATGCGTTATCAAGCCTATAAACGGCAAGATACCGCAAATGGCGTATTGGGAGTAGCAGATTAAGAATAGGGCGGTTACCCGCCCTTTCTCATCTCAGAACGGTGCGTGAGACTTTCACCTCACACCGCTCAAGCATTTCATAACCCTTTCAGTACCTGGGCGGCTGTTTGGTCCTATAATCCCAGCATTCATGCACATAGTCCAACCTTTTGGTTTATCCCATCTCGTCTTGTACCAGTTACTTAGTTTCAGAGCCTTCTGTCTGAGTTTCCCCGGTTTAAAGTACTTTAGATCGAGATATGGATTTTTATCCAGCTTCAGACCGATATGTCTAACAATCTTCATATCTGAAAAGCGTTTTAGCCGGTTCTTCTTCATAGAGAACACCCAGTTTCGCATCCCAATGCTATGCCAGTACTTTCTGGCAATCCACTTCTTGGATTTGTTCGGATGTCTCCTCTTAGCCCATCTCCAGAGCATATTCCAGACAGTACTGTCTAATTTGCTGAATACCTATTTAGATACGACTGAACGATGGTAATTCGACCAGCCAGTAATGATGGGATTCAGAGCATTGATGAGGTCCTCCTGTTTCCAAGCTTTCGCTCGTTTGATCACGTCACTGATCTTTCGAGTGACTTTCTCAATCGACTTCCTGGATGACTTTTGGCATAATCCAAACCATGATATATACCACCGATGAAGACGGTGATGTTCCGCAGGTTGAGATCTGGGTTTCACGGGCTAATATCGAGTGGCACATCCTCGATCTCCCGATTGGGCGTGGCGCGGGCTGAATTATAAAATTGTCTAAAAATTAAGTTGGTGAGACACTATATGCATCTCACCTTCCCGTATCACAATCACATAACACGAAGCACCAGCGAAACCCCTTAGCACCCCCACCCGGGATCACAGTATGATCTCGATGTCCAGTTCCTCTGCGAGTTCCTTGTACCGGTTGCGGATCGTCACCTCGGTGACACCGGCAACCTCTGCCACCTCTCTCTGGGTCCTGCGCTGATCGCACTCGATTGATGCTATGTATATCGCAGCAGCAGCAACTCCGGTAGGTCCGCGTCCGCTCGTAAGC